>Ga0307513_10002768_pt1 | contig 24107 bp, 25 predicted proteins | sample 15_EM_MG_FD_202174 | JGI IMG/M metagenome (GOLD analysis project Ga0307513, IMG submission 202174) | Populus trichocarpa ectomycorrhiza microbial communities from riparian zone in the Pacific Northwest, United States - 15_EM | ecosystem: Host-associated > Plants > Roots > Unclassified | place...
TTGCTATGAGTGGGTCGGCCGAAGCCGTATAGGCCGGCCTAGGCTATATAGGCCAGGCCGGCCTATCAGGCAGCTGGGAAAAAGCCTATATGGCCTATAGGCGGGCCCGGCTAGGCCAGGCTCAGGCTTAACCAGGCCTGCAGGCTCGGGCCAGGCTAGATCCGAGAGAATTTGGATAGGCCGGGCCCGGCTTTACCGAAGCCTGGCCGGCCTGGCCCGTTGGGAACACTGGGTTTAGGGACTTGATCCCTTCGGGGGAGCTTAGGTAGAAAGAGAGTCCCCTGTATGCATGACCAATCTATGGGTTAACTCTAGTTCAAGTCATACGGTACGCTTACTGGGCTTGGGTATTAGTGATATCTCGGCGTAATATTTTAAAACCGTAGCAATTTATGGGCCAATCATTGCATTTATCGCCGAAATGCACAAGTAGTATGGATCCAATCGCATGCAACGCAGGATGTATCAAGAGTCGTGGGTTCTGGTTTGAACAAGGATGGCCAAGGGGTCCGGCCAATCTGTCTCGGGTACAGTCCTATGCTAGTCAGAGCAATTGCGAGATACACCTACTGGCACAAAAGTTCTCGCACCCTGGCTGGTACCGTGACAAATTTCCATACCAGATGTATTATAGTCCTTCTTGTCACAGTACCAGACGGGGTGCGAGAGCTTTTGGAACTAGGCTGTACTAGTACATATATCGGTGCTAGCACTGCGGCGGTGCAGGTGCCATGGATTATAAGTGCAACAAACTCAATGCACTTGCTTGGTATATTTTTGAGGGTAATCAGCCGCATACTCTTGACAACCAACAATAGACGTCTGAGTTGGTCACATTCTACGGGTGGACTTAGTAAGACGCCGAGTCGTTGGAAGGCCCAAGGGAATGTTTGCTTCTCATTTTTCGGACCCTGTGCTCTGTGGAGGCTTCTGGTACTTTGCTTAGGGGAGTTGTGGATTTTAGAGGAGGAGGTATTGTTAGAGCATCGAGTCTTGTGAAGCTTAGAGAACATGTCCACGATTGATTAGCCGGTAGGTTTTGAACCAAGGGTGTTTTCGAAGAGCGATAACGGAGGTAGGGGGGTGGGAAAATGGCCCTCGATTATCGTACTGGATCAAGTGTTAGGAGGATGTGGTTGGTTCCGGAAGTTACTGGTGTGTTGTAGACTATTTTGGGGATGATGGATTGTTGTAGTGGTTTAGTGGTTTGCGGAGAGAATTCTACCTACATGTCTTTCCTTTGTTATCACGGGAGTATGGTACAATTACACGGGAATATTTTTTCGTACATATTTCGCCAAGAAGCTAACGATAGAGGCTTGGGAGAAAGGGAAACACCGAACGGCTGAACATAGCATCATGGGCTTAGAAACACCAACCAGTGAGCACCCTAGCACCACGATAAGAGAAAGCCAGTTGGTGGAAAAGAGAAAATGATGGAGCGCTTGCAGGAAATATTGATAAAAGAAAGCTGAGTATGGTGAATGCTGAAGAAAAGGGATAAGAGTACAGGCAAGATGGCTCCGAACCAGCTATTTGACCGCCTTTGCTATCGCGCTGCTGGTCCATGTCCTTCTCCAACCCTTCCAAGTTCTCGAACTCTATCTCCTGCTTTACCAGCTCCTCTAAGCCCTTTACTAGAGATTTCAGCTTCTTATTCACTACTGCTTTCAGCTATGCCCACTGTTCCCAACCGTCCCGTCCCGAGTGCAGGGCCCTGGCGTCCAATAGTCCCGTCCGTCCCGGGCGGTGTTGGTATGGACGGCCGGGCAAGGCGTCCGTCCTCGATATTAACTGCGGGACTGTAGGTTGACGGCCGGGCCCTGCAGTCTTTCTGGAAATGGTAAGTTCTGGTAGTGCCTGGCCGTCTTTGGAATTGACGGGTGTTATCTGCAGGGCCCTGCCGTCCGGAGACAGGCGTCACCTGTAGGCACCCGCCGTCACCTGCTGTCCTGAGTGAGGACGGGCGTCACCTACAGGTATTTCATAAAAATATGGTAAAAATACTTTTGATTCGCTATCTCTGTCAGCTTATAATGGTTTTAGTTTGAAAGGTTAATAGAATTGCATGTGTCGGTTAATGAGATTTAATAACCTCCTGATGGCTGATGTTATCCTGCATAGGAAAGCACTAACCCTTTTGAAGAGTTCTTGGCAGTAGATTCGGAGATAGCAAACGACAGGAGGTTTTACGGTATGCATAATGTGTGATTGCTCTATCTGCTTAGCTGTTGCTTCATACATTTGATAAGAGAAGAAAATATACTTGGGTATTGGAGGACAGAGCAGAAATATTAGGCAGGGAACTAGGGCAGGTTCCAAGTACCCAGAACTGGGATCAGATATGAGTGCACAGATTGGTTGATTGATGAGAAAATTTGATACATGATACCCAAATATGATGATAGCGTTGTAATAAAGATGTTTTGTTTCTTCAAGCAGTGACTCCCAGCTTTGAAATTTAAAAAAGGCAGTTCAACTGAGTTACCTGTAGGGCCCGGCTGTCGATCCCAGGCATGGGTTAGGACAGACCACAATTTGGCATATGTCTCGTCCAAGGGCCACAAATTTGGCGTCCATCACGTCCTAGGCAAAAGATGGATTGACTCAACGCTTGAGAACACTGGCTATGCCTCCTCCGCAACGACCAGCACTTCCAACTATGCTTCCGGCTCTTCATTCACAAGAGCTTTCAGCTATGTTTTCAGCTTCTACTGCAGGAGAGCTACCACCTATGCCTCCAGCTCATGCGCCACTAGTGCCTCTGATTCCACAAAGGTGCAGTGCACCAGACAGAGTAATGATTACGTCTTCTCTGAGATCCAAGGTTTGGGCCCTTCAGGTACATGAAGCATGGCCATTTTGCTGGATTGTCAAGGAAATTGGTATCGCAATCAGTACTGTATTCTCTATTTGCAGTGCTCCATTTACTCCTAAGAAAATAAAACCTGGACATCTTAAGATTTTCACAGTACCAATCAGGAAAAGTCTTATAGATTTTGCCACGGTCAGTGAAAACTTGAAGAATCACTGTCTACCTCTAGCCAAAGTTGCTTAGCTTGGAGGAGTCTAATCAAAGAAGTTTCACTAAGCAAGGTTTTTGCTTAGAAAGACCACGACAGTCGAATTGCATGAGTACAGTCATATCTATCCTAGGATGTAAAGGAAAAGAGGCTTGATTGGGCCACGATTATGCAGACTGGACTTGAGCTAATTGGGCTAAGGTGATATGGAGTAATAAGACTACCATTAATATTGGAGGCTTGTCTGCTAGTAGGCAAGTGTGGGTTACTCGGCAAGCAGGGGAGGAGGATATTGAAGATTGGCTTGTTCCAAAGTTTGGGAAATTAGAGACAATCATGGTTTGAGCATGCTATAAAAGAATGCAAAAAGGTCTACTTATCCTTTTCAATAAGAAGGAATAGGGTAACACTATTAAGGCAATATCTTTTTCTACCACTATTGTTTGGCTATTTCACAGCTTTTAGTAGCAACAATCTCAGGAACAATTAGAGTATGACTATCTTGAACAAGATGGGCTGCTTCACACAGTGTGTGCTATACACAAAATGAATTTAATTTCACACTATCGAGATTTGAGGGTACTTTATTGACTGGCCTCACTCATCTTTTGACTGCAGTCCTATAGAGAATTTTTAGTGAATAATAAAGCATAGGATACGATACCAGTCCTCCTTTCCAATCACCAATGATGCCTACCAGCAAGCGATTCAGGAAGAATGAGATGCTATTACTCTCCAAGCACTTGAAGTACTTGTGGATTCTGTTCCTACTTGTATTCAAGTTCAACAGGTTATTATCTACTTTCTCCTTCTTTCTCCTGATTCTCCCTTTCTCTATTACCTGCCTGGTTTCTAGAAAATTTAAACTATTATACAAATCTAGTTACTGATGGATGCCTGAAAATAGTTTCTCATACATCAGCAAAATAATCTTATTCGGCAGATGTGGAAAGCCCGAGTCCGGACGAAGCGAGCCCACTCTTTGCCTCTCATCCTTGTGGATCTCTTGAGCCCTATTTGCCTTTCATCTTTTGCGTCATGTTCGCCCAGACCTGTCACTTTTCCTGCAAAGGGTCTAAAGCGCTTCCTGCGACTACACCCTCTCCCAGCCTCTTCCAGTTGTATCTGCCCCCTTATCTTCTCATCTATAGGTCTCCTGTCTACTTCTACCAATTGCAGACATTCGGTGGTCCTCCCAGATCTCCTCAAACCTCTAGTGACCTGGTTTACTCCGCTCTCGTCCACTAACATCCTATGTTGATTCTTTCTAAGCAGGCGCCCTACTGGCACTTCTATAATTCCCTTCCGGTTTACTAGATAGTTTTAATGGCCGCCATGGAGATCTCATACTTTGGTTGGCTTTCCCACAGGAGAGAATCAATTCGTATTATTATTATCTGCAGAACTCATGTAGCCGAGTTGAGGCCAGACACTTTCTAGGGGAACCTCTCCCTTAAGTGGCTGGCTTCAATGAGGCTGGCTATTCAATTCAACCTATTTAAAACATTCTCTTAAACACGCGTGGATAGTATATTACTCTCATGGCTGAGTTACAGCTAGACAAGCAATATTGGTACTGCGATCACAAGTGTACAGCTTCAACTTGGCCGTATATGCATGCAGAACAATTTAATGTATTTAAAATAGTCCCATAAAGGCCCGCGGAGTATGTAGTGCTCCCATGTGGCCAAGTTGAAGCTGGACACTCAATATGGCAAGTGCCACCTTAAGTGTCTACTGGGAGCTTTAACTTGTATAAATACTGTACATAATTGAATAAAATAATTTAATATATTTCATTAAACGTCGACTGATCAATCCTCTGATTGACTATTCATGGCCTCTCCCGTTACTAGCCTCTCCCTGAATCCAATTCTGATCCGGAACTCCACCAACATCACCTCCTCTTCACCCACACTTCCGAATTCCCTCGGTCCTCTTAGGTATTCTGCAGACATTTTCCTGTCATTACTTCCTCTGCCCTCATCCCTTCCAAGATGTTCAGCCCTTTCTCCTCCACCCTCTGATCCTAGCCCCTCTTCTCCCATATCCAGCGGACATCTCCTCTCTCTTGCCCATTTGTGCGGCTTTCTCCTCAGCTCTCCACATCCTATTTGGTCTACTTCATACCTCTTACTGCCTCGCCGGCCTCAGAGAGTCTGCTCACGGGCTCCCACTGTCTTCCCCGGTGTCCTACAGTGTCCTCGTGGGCTCCAACAATCTTCCCCGGCATCGTACAGTATACTCGCGGGCTCCGGCAATCTTCCACGGCCTCTTACAGTCAGCTCATGGGCTCCCTCCTTCTTACCCGGCTTCTAACAGCCCCCCAGACTCATTCCTGTGCCTGTCAACCTACAGCTGCCCGCTAGAGGACTTACCCAAGCCTGCGTAGTATATAACCAACAGCCTGACACATTCCCATGCCTACAATTGCCTGCTAGCTGCCTTACTCATCCTTGCGCGACTTATAACCATCCGCGCAATTCATTGTCATGTCTTTCCTGCCCACCAACCAGCACACGACTATTGTTTGACCATTCCTGACCCGTTTAGCACGTGTAATTTAATTTAATTTAATTACATATATATACGCGATGATCGAGTAGTGATAAAACCATTGTCCCTATCCTCTTGATCGGTTTCTTCAACAAGGGATTCCGCCTGCCCAGGGTTTTGGAACTGTGCTGCACCAACCAGTGGTCCAGGATTTGGCCGATGTTTTCGCAGTGGCTGGTGCGGACCAGGCACAAGATCCAGTCGTTCTGTCCGTCCAAGACAGGCTGAGGACGAGGAAGTACGAGAAGGAATGCCTTGGCGCCGTCCTAGATGGAGTGGACGGCTGTTGATGGCCGTTGGGTACAGACGCGCAAAACTGGTCAATGAGACAAATACTAGTACTCAAATAAGTTAAGATTAAAAATCAAAACAAAAATAGAAAAAGATAGAAAAAAAGAAGCAAAGAAGATGTGGTGCCAGAGCGGCCTACCAGGAGTCGCAGTAGGACTGCCGTCGACGCCCGTCGGACGACGCCAGTCCTCGTCTTTTGTCGTCCAGATGACCTTGGCGTCGCCCCGTCCAGGACGGAGACTAGTGTCGTCGGATGGCCGTCGACACCCCTCCGACAGGAATATTGTGAGGGCTGCGACAATATCCGCCTCCTGTATCCACAAGGCTGCCAGCTGCCTCCAATTCCTCCAGCTCCGTACAACTACCAAACTCGCGCCTTAATGCGTCCTCATCATTGTCATATCCGGCAGTCTTTATGACCCGCTTTCCCTGCTTCTGCGTAATTCTGGCCTTCAATATTGTCCTTATCCACTGGATTATTTGATGTTGCCAAACTCCTCATATTTTGCCCAACAATCATGTCTGATGTTCCAGCAGGGCTATCTCTCCATTGGCTGACCTTTCACCCAATTCGAGTATTTGCTATTTTCAAAACTGTCTGGATGACTGGGCCGTTGGGGGATCTGGCCAATTTTGAACCCTGCTCGTACAAATTGTTTTACTCACCGAGGGAAGTGGCCCTTGTGAAAGCCACATTATCAATACAGATTGCAGTTCGCAAACATCACAGTGTATGACATAACATGGCTGCTGTGAGATAGATAAACGAGCTATTGATCTTATCCAGAAAACCCGCATCCATCATTCGTTTCTTGTTGGGGCCAGAGTAATATTGAGGAAATATCACACCCGGAATCAGGGGTGCTCGGAATCTCTGAGAAATTGGCTGTCTATCAGGTTAGATCAATTTAGTCTTACTCTGATTAGAAAGAATCCCGACAAATATCAAACAGATACCACATAGCTGCCTGGTGGGCAATGAACCTATCCTCTGCCAGTAGGTATTCCACTGTTCGTGCGCAGGCTGTCGGATTCTCAATATTGAGTTTATAGAGTTCTGTTATAGGCTTCTTTGCAGTATGAAGTTACTGAGATCTGCATGGTTTGCAAAACTCTAGGAGGGACCCTGTAGAGCAACAAAGTGGCTGTAAACTACGCTTGGTTGGGCCAAGCCAGAACGGGAACCGCCGGGCCAATCCAAACAAGAAATGAGCGGAAAAAAAATACAAGGATAACTCGCAAAACTCTAAAAGTTCAACTTCAAATGAAAAATACTCAAAGGAAACACTCACAGGATCTGTGGACAGTCGCAGGTCTAAATTAAGTGCCCTGATAAGGGCAAACAGCCTGGATGTAGCGGCCTAATCTTAAACAGAAATAGTCAGGAAACAGCGAGAATAACATAAACTCTGGAATCAAAAATGAAAAGACTGAAAGGAAAAGGCGAAAGGTCCATTGTAGCCTAGTACTTATAAATTGCATGAAAGAGACGTGCACCCTCAGCTAGAGAGACATTAGCGATATTGGTCGGGGTGGGAAATCTTTCTTGTCAGAGCTAGTGAGCAAGAACAGAAATTGAGTTGAAGGTAGTGTTCGTTACGGGGCCCCGTTTCTGACAAACGGGGCGCCAAGAGCATGTTATTAACTGCAGATTAAAAAAAGAATCGTCCAAATCGGACCAGAAACTGAGTGAGATAGGGTTCTTTGAAGTTATCTAACTTCAGAGAGCTCTATCTCTGTCAGTTCTGGTCCGATTTGGATGATTCTTTCAGCCAGTTAATCAGAATAACCTAGGTTATGTTGTCCCCGCTCCTCGGAAACGGGCCCCATAACGAAGCCTAGTTGAAGGGACTCCCAATGCCTGTTGCTGCCGGAAATGCGGCCGACCTTGCCAACAGAAGGGATGAGTAACCTTCTAGTGGTAACCGGAACTTATCAGGTATGGAGTATGCACCCAAGTTGGTTGGGGAGTCATGGGACGGGCTTAATTCTCATCTGAGTACTTCAGCTGCCGGAATATCCGCATACCTATCGCCAGTAAACAGATCCTCGGAGGTGTAACATTCTATTGTTCAGCAGGCATGCTACAAGCAATGACAGTCGGCTCCTGCGGAAGCGGGTCTCCGTTTCTTGCACCACGGAGTAGGAAGGTACTATCTCTTCAGGTAGTACGGAACTGGCTTGCTTTGAGTGATCCATCGAAGTATACAATGTCGTCAGATAGTAAGATGGGTGGAGTTTTGTGCTTGATAGAGATATCACAATATCTGTATGTTCGGGTGGCCGGTCGAGACTATCACAATAGTCTCCAGGTTCTTAGAGTGTCGGCTCTCGGAGAGGAGGAGTGTATAGAAAGTAAAGTGTAATTGAATTGCAATATCTTTAGTATAGAAAAATACTTAGATGGTTGCGTGAAGATCCTATCTCTTGGTCGGTTTTTTTTCTTTTTTTTCTTTTTTCTTTTTTTGTAATCATGCGTTATTTGTTCTAGGTACCATAAGCCTGATGCAGCGCGAGCTATGAAGAGAAAAAAACCTATAAGTCACAACAACCGCCCACTTCACCTCTTCATGGGAAAAATCAAACACCCTCAGCCCAGAGGAAAAGCACCCCTGGCTTAGCACCTAAGATAATATACCCCAGACACGTAAGGAAACAATCCATAGAAACATACAGATAGAGAGACCTAAACCCTTCTGCAGGCTCCCCAAGACAAAAGGAAATTTCGCTAAAGCTCATTCGGGGCTTGGGGGGGAGGATAGTGATCCCGCATATAAGAAAACCACCGAAACAGTGGGCCAACATCGAACCGAAAAGCAACGGCTGCGTCGGTAATTACATTGGTCGCCCCAAGGCGTCTGCGGCAGCCACGGAGGCAGTGCAATACCACGACTGGGGGTAACCGAGGAGGAGTACGATGATCGGGGAGGGTAGAGAGGCGAGCCAAGCCACTGGGCAGAGCGGATGCTAGCCAACGACGATGAGAAGTAGGGTGCCAGCCGGTGAGTAGCAGTAGGGTGCCAGCCGACAAGCAGCAGTCGCATGCCAGCCAGGGAGAGGAATCTAGCAGTACAGTGCAAGGGGAGAGACCCGGAAGGGGTGGAGGGAGGATTGCGAGCGGGCTTGCCAGAACCGAAAAACGGGCCATCGCAAGGGCTATTCGGACGACGACGAAACTGAGCGAGCCGGTGATGTTACTAACCGTGACTTTCCCCATCAGAGGTACAAGCCCAGCAAGCCGAGGCCTACTTCAACCGAGAGTCCGACACTGTAAAGCCGGCTGTGAGCGAAGTGAGAAGCTTTCCAACCATGTAAAATGCTAAGCGAGGTGCAAAGCAAGTGCGGGGTAAGGGGGAGAACCGAACTTCATGAGCGAGTCAATAATGAATGGGAACCAGAACTCTAAGGAGGGGAGGCCAGAGGGCCTCCGAAGAGGCGGGTAGATGACTTAACGTCAACTCCTAGGCAGTAGCCATCATGGAAGAAGGGAGGGGGGTGGTCGAAAGTGAGCATGATTTCCCGTGGGGTTGAGATGTCAATCGCCGGTGGGGTAGGAGAGAAGGTTCATGTCCTATCTCTTCGTCAGTTTTTCTTTTTTTCTTTTTTTTTTCTTTTATATATCATATATTCATTGTTAGGTACAAGAACTCGCATGCAGCGCTAGCTATACCGTGAACAAAACCTTAATCCCAAACAACCGCCCGCTTCACCTCCTCATGGGAAAAATCAAACACCCCGAATCCGGAGGAAAAATCCCCCTCGCCTAGCACCTAAGACAATAATACCTCAGACATGGAAGGAAACAATTCATAGAGACGTACAGGAGAGAGACCCAAACTCTTCTGCAGGCTCCGCTAAGAACAAAAGAAAGGATTAGTTCCCGAAGGCCCCATTGGGCCCGAGGGGCAGGATCTGTGATTGCCGTTATGAGAGAAAACTACAGGACTTGTGGGCCGACATTTGTTACCATAGACGTACGGTTGCGCCAGTAATTACATCGATTCAAGGCGTTGGACACCAGGCACGGAGGTAGCGCAATACCACGTCTGGGCGTAACCGAGAAGAGGACAAATGATCGGGGAGGATGTGGAGGTAGTAAGGTGCCAGCTACTGTAGCAGTAACGGTGCAAGCAGACAGAATCGGGAGGAGGGAGAACGAAGGATCGTGAGCAGGCTAGCCACAACTGACAAACAGGCTATAGCAAGGGCGTTTGGGATGACTACAATACTGAGGTGGGACCGTGATGTTACTAACCATGGGTTTCCCCATCAGAGGTACAAGTCCTGTAAGCTAAGGCCTACTTCGACCGAGAGTCCGGACACCGTAACGCCAACCGTGAACGAAGCGAGAAGGGTTCCGACCGCGAGAATGCTAAGCGAGATTCAAAGCGCATGCGGCGTAAGGGGGAGAACTGAACATCATGAGCAGGTGTCAAAGATGAACAAGAACGAGAACCCCAAGGAGGGGAGGCCGACAGGCCTCAGATGAGGAGGGAAGATGGCTTAACATCAACTCCTAGGCAATAGCCATCGTGGGAGAAGCAAGGTGGGTGGGGGAAAGTGACGATGATTTCTCGTGGTGTTAAGATTTCAATCGCTGGAGGTGGAGAGGAGATGGTTCATGCCTATCTCTTCGTCATTTTTTTTTCTTTTTTTTGTAATCATGTATTCATTGTTTTAAGGTACAAAAAACTGCATGCAGCGCTAGCTATGGCAAAAACAAAACCTATAAACAATCCAACTGCCCGCTTCACCTCTTCATGGGAAAAATCAAACAACCCCAGTCCATAGGAAAAGTCCCCCTCGCCTAGCACCTAAGATAAAATACCCCAGACACGTAAGGAAACAATACATAGAAACGTACTGGTAGAGAGACCCAAACCCTTGAGCAGGCTCCCCAAAACAAAAGAAACCGCCTGTTCGAAGACCCGAAATGCGGGCCTGAGGGAGAGGATAGATGATCGCGGACATGAGAAAACTCAAAACTTGAGGGCCCACCGAAACCATGTTGTACGGTCAGGCAGGTCATTACATCGATTCAAGGCGTTGGACAAAGCCACGGAGGCAGTGCTATACCACGACTAGGCGTAACCGAGGAAGGGTCAACCGATCGGAGGGAGGAAGTGAAGGAGTAGTAGTAGGGTGGCAGTTGGTGCGTAGCAGTAGGGTGCCAGCCGGTGAGTAGCAGTAGGGTGCTAGCCGGAGAGGATTTGACCCAGTAAGGTGTCAGCTAATGGGGCAGTACGGTGCCAGCGGACGGAACCAGGAGGGGGGTAGAGGAAGGATCGCGAACAGGCTAGCCACAACCGACTAAAGGGCCATAGCAAGGGCTTTTGGGACAACAGCGAGACCAAGCGAGACCGTGATGTTACTGACTGAAGCTTTCCCCATCAGAGGTACAAGCCTAGTAGAACCGAAGCCTACTTCGACCAAGAGTCCGGACGCCATATCGCCGACCGTGAATGAAGCGAGAAGCTTTCCGACGGCGCAAAACGCTAAGCGAAGTGCACAGCAAGTGCGGGATAAGGGGGAGAACGGAACTTCATGAGCGGGTGTCAACGATGAACGGGAACAAGAACCCCAAGGAGGGGAGTTGGGCGTGCCTCAGGAGAGGAGGGAAGATGGCTTAACATCAACTCCTAGGCAGTAGGGATCGTGAGAGAAGAGAGGTGGGTGGGGGAAAGTGACGATGATTTCCTGTGGTATTGAGATTTCAATCGCTGGAGGTGGAGGTGAGATGGTTCGTGTGCCTATCTCTTCGTCGGAACCAAGCTCCTTTCATAGGCATCTTCTCACAACCCTAACCCTAGTGACTCATCACCTTTTCATAACATAGTCCCTATGACTCATAGCGAGTCATAGTGCAAAATGCATCGGCTGACTCATACAAGTCAACTGCGCACATGCTTTTTAATCGATCCAAACCCATAAACCCGATCATGCGCTCGAATGAGTCGCATGCGTGAAACCCATATCTTGTAATATGAGTCATGTGTGAAAATGATTAGATCGTATGACATCACAATTGTGAGTCATGAAACGATCAACTAATTATAATCAAACGACGACTCACAAGTTCGCAGTCATGTGAAAGCTATGAGTCAAACGACCTCATATTGCAAAAGCCCAACCTACCTTATGAGTAATAAGTATTACTCATGTGAAATCTGCCTTGCCTAGTTACGATTTGTGATAGGAGGAGCAATGGCTCCTGCCGGGCGTATCGACTTGTGTTAGCAATGTGTTGCCAGGGTGCTCAGCCCCGGAGACCAGCATCAAAAGATGCTTTGGTGACCTTCCCGCCTCTGCCTGCTCAGAGGCTTCACACCCATGATGGGGACCCGAATTGTGAGTAAACTGGGATGGATTGTTTGTCGGACTAGGCCTGTCAGCAAGTTGGCGACTGAGATTATGCTCCCCATCGAGTGTGTCAGGTTCAACCTCAAAGCCGCCATCAATTGCCCCCACCTGGCGGACCACCGGCATCTTGGGTCCCGAATTCCATCTGGACCAGATGGCTTATGGCCTCCTGGATGACTGCCAGGTGCTATTTACCACTGTTATTGGCTGGCACCCGGGATGCTTTCTTTAGGTAAGTCTCCCGTTCTGCTTGTCTACTAGACCTCAAAACACCAGTGCCCAAGTAAGCATAATGGACAGAAGCTTGCATACCAGAAGACGGTGGCTCTAATTCGCGAATGTCCGACCAATTCATGCGATGTGTTCGCGAAGTCTATGGTGTGGTATTAGGACTCGTGGTGGTTCTTGATGAGGTGGTCCGCTTTGCAGCTGCAGCGAACGACTGTGGCTGGTGGCCATCTGAGCTCAGTCTATCTTCACTACCAGAGGACCTGTCATCTGGGGCGTCTGGTCTGGGGCCCCAGTTATCAGGTGAAGCAAAGTTGATCTCTGCGGGAGGGGGTGTGCTATCTTCTGTATTATTTCTTCGATGGCAATAGAAGAGCAGATCCATTAGTTTGCTTGGCGGATTCAAGACCACCATATGCTGACAAGTGGGCTATTTGTGATTTAGATCTTTTCAGTAAGCCGCAGTGGCTCGTCTGGATCGTCCTGCAGCAGATGGATACCCTGTCTCGTCGCACCAATCAGCATACGAAATCCGACTCCTGGTCCCATAGCTTAGTCTATGCCTGCTAGCAGGTTTGGTGTAATGGGGGCACTCTGTAGGAAGACGGATCCTAGGATTGCGACCGCACTGGCACCGAAGACTCAAAGTAGATGTAAAGGTCAAAATAAAGATAAAGATAATTCGAAGTAGAATCAACGGGTAAAAACTTAATATCGTTGAGCCGGAAAGCTTCACTCAATAAGGTCTCTCGAGGATCGTTGGTTTATCAGAATAGGGTGTCTCTCGCTTTTGTTTAAGTAGAATAATGTAAAGCCAGAGGACACCCGTCAACCATTCTGACCTTTCGCGAGCACCCTGCTCAGCTCAGGGCTGTCCAACTCACCTACCTAAAGTGAGCTAACACGCGGAGGCAGTCGGACCGCTTGGATATTAACTATCTCCGCAAATAGGAAGTGCTTCCGGTGATGTCTCTCCAACTATATCTGCATGAGCAAAACCCCTTTCCTATCGGTAGCATGTCAGTGGCCGACCGACATGCCCACCTTAGAGATAATATCCTTTGGGACTCACTGGCCCAGCACTGGTTTCGTCTATACAAGCTAGGCAGTCCATCGGCCAATCTACTTGGCTATACTAAGCTTCTAAACCAGACTGCATGCTTCCACGATAAGAAATCTCCTGCTACTTGACTGCATGGGCACTACCCACAGTCAACCATGCGGGACCCTCTTAAATCGTGACAAGACTCACACCTCTAGAGTCCACTAATAACCCATGGTAATGCTACAGTTCACGGGGTAGCCTGGGACTAGCTTTGGGGTAGTTGTCCTGGAAGCCTTGCAGCTTCCTCGGTCAGCCCCAAGCCCTCTACTGTTAACCATACAACTACCCAGAGGTCAAAGTATGCCCGTAGGTGGTTCCCAGGTGTTATCCAGGTGGCGCCTCAGGAGGCGGTCACCCTCACACCCCTTATATGTCCTGCGAACAGCTTCTGGTCGGTTGGACGGCCACAACTCATACAGTGTTGTGCAAGCGTTCCTATGGATCTCACTTTACTAGGAAGCACACAACTACACAGCCGTAGAGTGCCGTCGCGCCGTACCAACACTGGGGCCGCAGGGGGGTGTTAGGAATATCCCCTGAAAGTTACAGGAGGTTCGGACCGCTCCTGCTCCTTCAGTAGTCCGTTTCGTACCATACGAAGCGGCTCTGTAAACATCTAAGAGTCCCACTATAGTGGGATAACTTTCCCCTAAGTCCGCAGATGACTTTGTCGGTGATGGTAGGGTAACTGGAGCACCTCAGTAGGGTAACTGGGGTCCCAAGGTAGGGTAATCATATTTCTAAGGTAGGGTAACTTCATCCTGTCATGCCTTTATTTCCTTCGGGAGTTGGCGCCACTACATTTAATGTTGCCCCGGAGACCAGTGCAAAGTTCACTATGGGTCCTTTGCTTTATGCGAACATACCCTCCGAACGTTACCCTGCCTAGTAGGGTACCTTGGCCTACCTAGGTTACCCTGTCTAACCCTATGTCACCAAGTCACTTTGTAGACACTTGTACCAACTCATGTCTACCGGTAGTATACTAAGTATACTGTCCTATCCTCAATATGGTTACCACTTGGTATACCATACGGGCTTGAGTCTAGTCCACTGTAGCTACCTATCTGTAGGGTCCTTACATTCAGAAAGGTGGGCTTAGTTAGCTCCATCTAGTAAACATGTCAATGACTTTGCCACTGGATATTGGCCATCTAGACAGGAAGTATGCTGGTTGGGCTGACTACGGAGGGCTCATGTATCCAGAGATGGACACACGGTGGACAAGCAAGACCAGCAGGAGCTGTATTAGCAAATATGATACATTAATGTGGATGTTTGGGGATAACTTACGATCATTTATGGCAAGGGTGGGCTCCGGAACTGGAACAGAGGCAATGGGTGCTCTCAGGTAAAAGGTTCGCCAGAGAGTTATTAGCCTGCCAGAGTCTCAACCTCGGGCTAACAGGCCTGAGGGTAAGAGTATGTGCCTGGATTGCCATCCATTGTGCGGCAGTACTCTGCTTCCACCCTGGAATGCTGTCTTGCTCCATCTTACGTTTCATAGAATTTCCTCAGGCTTTATACTCCTGACTATGGGTTAGTGAGTAGGGGTAAGCCGAAAACGTGCTTGCACCAGGTAACAACGCAGTCGTTTTTAAAGGACATTGATTTTTTGAACGTGCAACCAACCATTGAGGCTGTCATTGTGATAGTATTCGGGGTGGGGGGTGGTTGATGGACCAGAAACAGGCCGTTTTTTGGGGGGGTTTAAATGCTCCGTCTGTGGATAGAGGCTGACTGCCAGTAGATGCTGGTACTTTTGAGGATAAAGGATTGTTGAAGCTCTGAAATGGAAATGGGGTAAGCCTGACAGACTGTAAAGGGAGTTCTGTGGATGGTACTGGCTGTGAAAAGGTTATTGGCTAGGGAAACGCAGATCTGAAATGAGCTGAGGATACACTGGTGATACTGTGGATGAGTGAGAGGTTGTGCTGAGCTGTGTGGGTCCTGTTAGAATAGGCTGGTAGATCGGGTAGGTGATTGGGATTGGGGAAAGGATTATGGAGAGAAGATAGATGAGGGGAAGAGAGAGCATATATAGGCCGAACAAGGACAATTTTAGAGGAGTTCGCAGGATTGTACCCTGTACAAACTTGAATATCTTGAAAAGTCATGTGACCCACCCACAATGACGATAGGTTTCAGATAAGGTTCTAAGCCGCAACTGAGCCGTATTGGAAGTGCAACCCATGAGGCAAGGGCCTCCCATACTCTCAACCAAGAACACGTTTTACAAGTTAAACCATGAATAATGGTTGGCAGCTTGAATATCTGGACCCATTTGTCATCTGACTAAACAAACTTGAAATTTTCCTGATTTGCTCCATGAAAGAACCCTACCCTACACTTTGAAAGACTCAGTCCACGGCAGCTACTTAGCCTATCCGCTCACGCATCCGTCAGACCACTTGAAAGAGAAACACCACACACGATAACTTCAAAGACAAGAAAATGTCCTTATTGCAGGCAATGCTATCAACAAGTCACTGCGTACGAAAACACCTTCCGATAATGCATCTTGATATGGTTCTATCCCTCAGGGCAATTGCAGACGTGGCTTCTATGGCACCCTCTTTTGTTCATGACGAACTTGAAAACCTGACCAACTCAGACTATGAATCTAATTGCAGGTTCGAGATCCCAGATTTCCATACAGCGTGTGGTGAGAGAGATGATAGGCAAAACGATTCAGACACAGAAGACATTTCCCACCCACCGGTCTGTGTGCACCCTTCTGGTCAAGAAACTATTCCCAGTCCGGCAGACCACTCGGCGAACTTGTTGGATAAACAGAGCTCAACAAGGCTATGACCGATAACCCTTGGAGCCCTTACTTACCTGAAAAAGACTTTAATTTGGCGAGCATGTTTGTCCGGAGCAATGTAGTCAAGTCGCAGATCAATGTGTACGTTGCGGAACTTAGGTTTAGGCCGTACGGATAGCAGATCATTCCGGTCCGCCTATACCTTGTGACAACACCTCGACATACTGGACACATTTCGTTAATCCTTGGTGTGGGCAGAAGCCAGTATTGATGATGGATGACATGAAGCAACTTTGTATTATCGAAATATTATTGACTCTGTCTGCTACATGATCCGTCAGGTCTCGTATAGCTCAGATATAGTTTACGTACCTATTGGCGAATATGATTCGAGTGGGGAGCGATTATATTCAGAGATGCATAGGGCGGACTCGTGGTGGGATATGCAGGTATGATATAGGTTCTGTCAAGTTCTTGGAGTGGTGTGTCCGGTGACAGCCCATTCCACTCCTTGGTAGAAAGCTTTGCCTGCTGGGTCCACAGTGGTGCCCATTATTGGATTGTCTGACCAGAGGCACCTTACCAATTTCTCCGGAGATAAGAAAGCCTGGACTGTATACATGACAATCAGCAATATTCTTTCGAGAACAAGAAGCAGCCCTGCCAAGATGCCAACCCTGGTTGTAGTATTGCTTCCAGTACCGCCAGAGTTCATAGGTGAATCAGCACGTGCCAACGAAGCCCCGCGGTCGCCCAACGCAGATCTTATACGGGCTGACTTCGATCTTGTCCTGGCACCATTACAGCAGGTTGCCTGAGAAGGAATGGTAATGGATTGCGCAGACGGGAAAACACCCCTTTGATTTCCCATTTCGTCAGCCTCAGTGGCGGATCATGCTGAGAATACAGCCAGGCAAGTAATAGGCATTGAGTCATGCCTAAAGTGTAAGGTTCCGTGTGATGAGCTCGGAAGTGATCTCTCGCCGATGTATGAGACCCGTGACTACATCCTATATGGAGAGAAAGCCTTGAGGCATGAGCTGAGAGAAGCGCCTGGCATTGCTGAATACGTTCCACGGTTGTACTGGAAAATGGGAAACACTGTATTCCCCGGACTCGACAGAGTAAGCCCCACAGAGCTACACAAGCCAGACCTCTTGCACAATATCTACCTTAGCTTATTCAAACATAGGATGGAATAGATGGAAGGATGTCTGAAAACGCATAAACGGTAGCAGGTGTTCGATGATACTTGGAAAGAAATTCCTCTTCACCCTGGATTCAGCCTACTGAAAAAAGCCTATCGCTAAATCTCACATTGGCAAGGCAAGGAGATGCCCAATCTTGGGGGTTGTATTGAAGCTGTATTGGGGTCCGCATTGCGAAATCCGGACAGTTCTCAGTATTATGATTTAAAGAGGGCTTTGAAGTCTGTTAGCACGCTGGTGGACTTCACTCGCATAGCTGAATATCGCAGTGATACACCAGACATAGTTTCCTACATGGAAAGATACCCGCAGATATTCCACCGGACCAAGGTCATTTTGCTTGAGTTCCGTACCTTGAAGGCTACCCGTGCTCAAGCAAATCACCAGGATCGGGAGCTAATGGGACTAATCGCAGATCAGCATGAAAAAGAATTCCACCATACAACCATCGCTAATCACCGTTGGCTGGCTGCTCAAGAGAGCGTTCAGAGGTCTGATCAGTGGGTGGATTTGATAAGGTGTGAGAACCACTTCAACTTCATCCAGATACACTACCTGAGGCACTTTGCCTTTCACGTACAGCATTTTGGGTGCATATTGATGTATTCAACCGAGATTGGTGAACTAGCACATAAGAATTAGATTAAAGATGGCTACCGCAGGTCAAACAAGAATGAAGCCCCCTGACAGATCTTGTCACAATATGGCCACCAGCATCCCCTAGGAATCAGGTACAGACAATAAGAGCACTTTTGAAAGCTGAAGGTATGATCGTGGTAGAAGATAGTGGGATGGAAATGCCGACTGGTTCAAGTCACAGGACACCTCGCTGGGTTCTTAACGGCCTTTATGAAGAATACCAGCACACTGACCGAATTATGTACAGCCCACAATATCAATTATTCCAACATGATGGAGCAGATACTGTGTTTTATCAGGCTGACTGCTGCGGATGATCGGACAGTTGCCTGCGGACTCTGCTGAACTGGGGTTACTTCCTGCGGAAGGATTTGCTCAGCTTGAAATCCCAGTGCACGACTTTCAGGAACCTGACAGGTTCCTGATCCACTAGGCCCACTGCACTGGACCAATGGAATTCCATAACCATGGCTCTAGAAACGATTCAGGGTGGGTCCAGACTGGTGGGGAAGTAAACTATGGAGATTTGCGAGTACGCGGGGTGGCTCAGTTACTAGCACTTTTCAAGATAAGAAATATTCTAAGGGAGGCCACAGCTGTCCATCGCCTAGCCTTAGTTGGCATACTCGCTCCAATCAATGGTGGCAGATTTCACATTCCAATTTGAAATATTCGAGTCTGCAACCAGATAAATGGTTGAGATATGTGAATGGTCAGTATAGGGGCAGTGATTGGACAGGCGCAGGTAATTCCTGGTGGGGAGAAGCAATGGATAGTGAATCACAGGTTTGATCTGAGGACGTTGAATGCAATATATTCAATTATTCTATCCAATTAGGTACAGTATTTATTTGGCTAAGTTGAAACTGAGCACTTAAGGTGGCAGTTTGCGTATTGAGTGTCCAGCTTCAACTTGGCCGCGGGAGTACTACACGATCTGCTGGTATTTAAGGGAATGTTTTGAATAGATTGAATTGTTTTGCATGAATATATGGCCAAGTTGAAGCTGTAGGCTTAAGGTGGCAGTGCCCATATTCAGTGGCTAGCTTCAACTCGGCTGCGGGAGTACTACACGATCCGTGGGTGTTTAAGAAAATGTTTTAAATAGGTTGCATTGTTCCAAACAAATATCCGGCCGGGTTGAAGCTGCACACATACGATTGCAGTTGCAATATTAAGTGTCAGAGTTCAACTCGCCCGCAGGAGTAATACATGATTCGTGGGCATTGAAGGGAATGATTTAAATAAAAGGAATTGTTCCGTATGAATATATGGCCAAGTTGAAGCAGTACACTGATTGTGGCAGTGCCCCTATTGATTGTCCAGCCTCCAGCCGGCCGCAGGAGTACTACATGATCCATGGGTGTTTAAGGGAATGTTTTAATTTAAATATCTTGAATGGAATGGGCTGCCAAGTTGAAGCCTGCCACTTAAGGGAGAGATTCCTGTCGAAAGTGTCCGGCTACAACTTAGCTGCCGGAGGTCAGAGGATGATTAATGTGAAACTATGCTCTCCTGTGGTGAGGGAATCCAACCCATGTAGGGGGGTCTGAATGCCGGCCACCCTAGGCCTCTTGTGAACAGTAAGGGAATTATGCAAGTGATAGTAAGGTGGTGGCTGAGAAAAAAGGGAGGTAGGATGTCAGCAGACGGAAACCGATGGAAGATGACAAATCTAGGTCTCCAGATGTGGGAGAGTGGCAGAGATGGCCGCCGGATACGGGCAACCTCAAGGCGTAGGCAGCAGGCCAGTAGACAAGAGGATAATGAAGTGAATACAAGGGAGAGGCACAAGGAGGGTGTGGGGCTGCAAAAAGCGCGTAGGACGCTGTGGATGCACAGTGGGGCATCCAGATGCACCAGACGCCAGAAATGAAAGGCAAAGAAGACACGGAAGATCCAGGAGGACCGGATGCAAAGAGCAAATACTATTGGTCCACAAGTGGGTTCTGTATGTCCGGTGAAAAAGGGTTTTTGTGGATGTAAGACCCCAGTGACTGAGATGTGTACTCTGACTTGAAAAAGCTGGTATTCCCATCCCACTATCTTAAACCATGTTCCCACCTTGAACTTTTGAAAGTGCTATTATAGTCTGCAAGGGTATTCCTAGGGTGAGCTGGCAGCCATATTGTGACAAGATCTGCTAGATGGCGTCATTCTTGTTTGACCTGTGAAATCCATCCTTAATTTGATGCTTATATGCTAGTTCACCGATGTCTGTAGAATAGCTTGATGTGGATCCAAAACGCTGCACATGGAAGGCCAAGTAAGTCAGCTAGTGCAAATTGATGGAGTTGAAGTGGTTCTCACGCCTATCAAATCTGCCAGCACATTGGATGTTTAAATCCTCGCTTGATGAGTGTAGTGTTCGTGACGGAGTAAGGTAGGGCAAGATTTCACTTAGTAGGCCTCGGCCCTTTAGCGGTCTATGAGAGATACCTTTATGGGAATCCCCGCCAAATCGCCACCTGGTCCCCATCCAGTGTCATTCCCTGGATGGGGCCTGGTTAGTTAAAACCAAAAGTTAACTGGGACCTGTTTTGGGTGTAGATGGGGCGGGGTCCTTGGTGGAGAGAGGGGCAGAGAGTGCCAAAGGTTACTCCTGGTCCTGGGCCATGGGGTGGAGCGGGGTGGGAAATGTGCTGGTGGCTGGTGGTTTTTGGGCGCTCGAATGCCTTGTAAGGAACCCTAGATCAGCCTGCAAACGGCAATTAGCAACAGTTGTATGGTGGATGTATGTCTTTAGCAGGCTGCTCTGCACTCTGCTCCCTTAGGACCAGATCCTGGCGATCTGCTCTGGTGCGAGCAGCCTTCAATTTATGGAACTTGAGTAAAATTGTCTTTATCTGGTGAAATGTTGGCAGGTAGCTTTCCATATAGGAAAGTGTGTCTGGTGAATGAGTTGGATATTGGGCCATGAGAGAGAAGTCAATTAGCACGCTAATATACTTCAAAGTAGGCTTCAAATCAGAATATGGAGAACGGTGCATATTTCGCAATGGGGATCCCAATACGGCTGAAATACAACAGCGGTGATTGCAGCTCTCCTTTCCCTGCCATTGTGAATTTCGCAATAGGGCTTTTTCGGTACCCTAAATCTGGATTAAAGGGTAATTTCTTTCCAAGTATTGTCAAAGGCCTGTTGTTGTTTATGATTTTGCAGGAATCATTCAATCCATTCTATCATATATTTGAACAAGGTACGAGAGATGTTGTGAAAGAGGTCAGGGTAGTGTTCGTTACGGGGCGGGGTGGAGCGGGTTTTCACTCACCAGACCCCACCCTTACATGGGGCCAGGGGGGTTGGTTTCGGGTAATCCCCGCCCCGCCCCCGTCCGGGGTCGGCCCGCACTCATTCCCTGGACCGGGCCCCGTTTGTTACTACGTATTTGTAACGGGGACCCGTCTGGGGTATCGGTGGGGCAGGGGCCTGAGCGTGGACAGGGGCAGGGAATGCCGAAAAAGGCACCCTACCCCAGGCCGTTGAGTGGGGCGGGGCGGGGAAAAGGGCCGGGGCCCGCGTTTTACAGGGCCCCATCCGCCCCGTAACGAACTCTAGGTCCGGGTGGTATTGGTCCGTGGGCTTAAAGTGACTTGGGGCCATGGGTTAGACAGGGTAACCTTTGGGAATCATGTTCGCGTAAAGTTATGAAAATATAGTAAACGTTAAACAGGTCTTCAGGCCCAGGGGAACATTATTGGTAGTTGCGCGGACAACTACATCAGGAAACAGATGGCCTGCGTCAGAGACAGTAGTGTTGCCTCCTGACTCTCCTAGCCTGGACTCTGTATGAGGTGCGTCCTGTGTGTCCTGTACCCATGCACTACAGCTGGTTGCGTCTGGTGCATCCGGAGACTCTTGCCTACACTGGGTTCTGTCCGGACACATTCAACTAAGCAACCCTGCCTCCCATGCATTCTGACTGAAACCTCAACACCATCGCACATCAGGATTCACCACTGCCGCTGATTCTTCTTTCAGCCTTCTTTGTCTTCTAGCTCAGTTGTGAGCAAGGAGTATTTCTTGGCACAGAAAATATAGTTAGTGCTTGCACCTGGTGAGAAAGCCATGATAGCCTTAATCTTAAATTTGCGCTAAAGACCCCAAGTTCCACTCGCACTCGGAGTTCTATTTTCAGAACATTATCTTTGAATAAGTGAAAATTCCACCTCACTCCAGTCTGAAAGCGAGTGATAGCCATAACACTCTCAAGTCTAGCATACTGCCTAGTGTATTCTCGGCACTTAGCCTCAAACTGCACGCGACGTGACACTCTTCTCATTACTACACTCAACACCGTGACTGGCATCCACACCCCCAGGCTACAGCTCCAACACTCCACTACAGCCAGACAATCAATGCTAAATCCGACACGTGGAGGTTTCTGGGTGCGATGCCAGCTATCCAGCAGTATAAGGTTCATCCCCAGAGGGATATTATTCATGAAGTTACATGGCTGAATCGGGTAGGATGCTGGCGATCCCAGAACTCGATGACAGATTCCTCCACGACCACAGCTCCGATCCTGAATCTGATGGCGGGAGATTGTTGAGCTTGACGCCAGCTACTCAATGGTATAAGGTACGTGCCTGTCGCATCAAAACCCATGAAATCGCTGACTCTTGTGAGAGTTGTCTTTATTGATACCCTGGCGATCCCAGAACTCGATGGCAGATTCCTCTACAACCACTGCTCCGATCCTGGATTTGACTGCGGCAGATTGTTGGGCTCAACGCCAGCTATGCAATGGTATAAGGTACGTCCCTGTTGCATCAAAACTCATGAAATCGCTGTCTTCTGTGCAGGGTGTATCAGGTATCAAGCTGGCGATATTTTAATCGATGGCAGATATCTCAACAACCGCTCCCCGGGTTTTGATGATCTTTGCGGGAGGTTGTTGGGCTCAACGCTAGCTTCCCAACGGTATAGGGTACGTCTCTGTCGCATCAAAACCCAGGAAATCGCTGCCTTCTGTTGAGAGGATCTTTATAGTACCCTTGGCGATATTTTACTCCATGGTGGATTACTCCACAACTGCAGGACGGATTTTGATGCTATATGTGGGAGGTTGTTGGGCCTGACGCCAGCTTCCCAACAGTATAAGCTACATCTCTGTCGCATCCAAGCCTATGAATTCGCTGTCTTCTGTGGAGGGTGAATTAGGTATCAAGCTGGCGATATTTTACTCGACAGCGGATTAACGTCAACCACCGGGAAGTGACACAGGACCGGGAAGTGATACACATGACAACCATTTCAACCACATCCACAAAACACAACAACTCAATCAATTCTTAACCAAATTGTACCAAACAAGATGATACCAATTGAGAAAATATAAGAAAGCTAGTTAATGCCAGGAAAGTTAAAAAAAGAAAATCCTGCACAAAAGAATACCAGGAAAAAGAGGGAAAATCTACTCAAAGCTTCAAGAAAGACAAGAGAATAAAATGAGATATATGAGCATGCTGGAGCATTTAAAACGTAGATATACGTAATCTCCTATCAGTAGGGGTAATATAGTAAATAATAGTTGACCACAATGGAAGCTCATTGTATACAGAAATGGTTAAGCAAAGGCTGAATTTAACAGCAAATCTGTAAAAATGTTAATGAGACTCTCAGGACTTGAGCAAAATAACTATCAGGATGGGAAGTGAAATATAGGTGTGGCTCAATGCTAGTACACAGAAGATATCTAAACTGATCAGGATTTATTATATTTTGGTAGTTGGTCGGCTGTTGTTATTGTATTTTTAATACATCACTTTGCAAGCCATTTTATTGCAAACTTTCTATTATTTAATTGCCTATATACTGCAAATTATATAAGAATAGTTAGAGAATGCTTATTTACTATTACTGTTAATAAAATATTCATTTATTGTAAATTTATTACCACCTATTCATAAGTTGATAGTTATTCAAT
>Ga0307513_10002769_pt1 | contig 24105 bp, 14 predicted proteins | sample 15_EM_MG_FD_202174 | JGI IMG/M metagenome (GOLD analysis project Ga0307513, IMG submission 202174) | Populus trichocarpa ectomycorrhiza microbial communities from riparian zone in the Pacific Northwest, United States - 15_EM | ecosystem: Host-associated > Plants > Roots > Unclassified | place...
TTTTTAATTTGTAAGATTTGTTCCTCATTATTTTAATAAACTTGAGAAAAATAAAACATTAATAAGTTATTTTCCAGCTTATTTTCCATGACATAACCAAACACTGGAAAGTGTTTTCCAACTTACTTTCCATTACACTACCAAACATCGGAAAATACTTTCCCGAAATTCACTTTCCCCGGAATTCACTTTCCAAAAGAAAACTACTTTCCAGCAAACAAACGGGACTTTAGATATCATTCATTTTATTCCCCAACTCAATTCCATAAACATTATTGTTTTCATACCGGTATGCAAAAACATATAATGGGGCAATGAAAAGTATCTAAAGTTGTTTGCTTGGCTACTTAAGGCATAAAAATTGCAAAAAGCCCTAATTTGACATGTATGAAAATACATATTGTGAGACTAGGCTAGTTAAGGCAAAAACATTGCAAAAGCCCTCATTTCACAACCTTATAAAATTCACAATGATATTAAAAAATGTTTGGTGTAGCTTTGAAGGTGCATAAAGTTTCCTAATAGGCTAGTTATCGTACAAAAGTCACGAAAGCACCAATTTCACAAATTTTATGGTTTTCGCGTCTATATGTAGAAAGATATCGTGAGGCCATGAATGGTGGCTAAAATTGTCTAACAAGTTAGTTAAGGCATAAAAGTTGCAAAAACACAAATTCCACCAACCTTCTAGTTGCCTTAATGTTATGATAAATGTTTTATAAGGCCTAAAAATTGCGTAAAATTGCTTGATAGGCTAGTTAAGGGACAAAAGTGGCCAAATCTCCAAATCCACAAAGTTTATTATTTTTCACACTGGTATGTACAAACATGTTGTATGGCTAGGAAAGGTGCCTAAAGTTGTTCAGACTAGTTAAGGCATAAAAGTTGTAAAAGCCTAAATTAAACAAACCTTATGATTTTTGCATAGGTATGTAAAATCATTGTATGAGGCACCAAAATGTGTCTAAAGTTGCTTAGTATGCTAGTTAAGGCGCAAAAGTTAGAAATGCAACAATTTTTTAAACCATATGGTTTCACATAGGTATACCAAAACATATTGTGTGACCATAAAAGGTACTAAAGTTGCTCGGTATGCTAGTTAAGGCACTAAAGATGTAAAAGCATAGATTCCATAAATGTTATATTTTCACGTGGGTATGAAAAAATTAATTTTGGAGCCCCAAAACTTGCAAAACTTCTTAATAAGCTAGTTAAGGCATAAAAGTTACAAACCAAAAATTCCAGAAACCTTATGGTTTCATATTGTTATAGCAAAATGTACCGTGAGGACTCAAAAGTAGCGTAAAGTTGCCTCTAGGCTACTTAAGTTATAAAAGTTTCCAAAGCACCAACTCCACAAATGTTATGACTTTCATTTAGGTATGCAAAACCATATTGTTGATACATGAAAGGTGTTTAAAGTTGTCTGGTAGGCTATTTATGACATAAAAGTTAGAAAAGCTCCTTTTTCAATAACCTTATAGTTTTCACACCGGTATGGAAAACCATTCCATAAGGCTCTTAAATGTGCAGAAAGTTGCCCAAAAAGGTAGTAAAGGCATAGAATTTGCAAGAGCATATATTCCATAATTTTTATGGTTTTTGCATGTGTATGCAAAAACATATTGTAGGGTCTTAAAAGGTGTATAAAGTTTCTAAATACTAGCTTTTGCAAATATGCCTAAAATAATCTAGAATGCTATTTGAAACATAAAAGTTTCTAAAACACCAATTTCACAAACCTTATAGTTTTCGTATTGGTATGTAAAAACATATATGGGGCAACGAAAGGTGTCTAATTTTGTTTGTTATGCTAGTTAAGGCATAAAAATAGCAATAGCCCAAATTCCATACGGTATGCAAAAATATATTGCGAGGCCCTGAAAAGTGTTTAAAGTTTTATGGTAGGCTAGTTAAGGGAAAACTTTTGCAAAATCCCCAGTTTCACAAGCCTTATGGAATTCACACCAATATTAAAAATGCGTTGTGTAGCCTCGAAAGGTTGTAAAGTTTCCTAATAGGCTAATTAAGGCTCAAAAGTTGTAAAAGTTTAAATTCCATAAATCATATGGTTTTTGTGTTCATATGCAAAAATATATCATGGGGCCTTAAAAGGAGGCTAAAATTACTTGATAGCTAATTATCAAAAAGTGTGTAAAGTGTCCTGCATAAAAGTTGCAAAAGTTCAAACTCAACAAACCTCGTGGTTTTTCATATAGGATGGAAAAACATTACATAAGACCCCGAAAGGGGTGTAGATTTTCCCAATAGGCTAGTTTAAGGCATTAAAGTTGCAACATCCCAAATTTCACAAACCTTATGGCTTTCACTTGTGTATGCAAAAACATATTGTGAGCCTTGAAAGGTGCCTAAAATTTTCTAATAGGATGATAACATTAATTCCATTAACCTTATTAGAAAATTCTGGGACCATGAAAGGGCCTAAAGTTATTTGGTAGGATAATTAAGACATAGGTTGCAAAAGCCTAAATTTCACAAACCTTATGGTTCTTTCACAAGTATGAAAACACATTCAGTGAAGCCTTGAATTGTGCATGAAGTTTTGTGGAAGGCTAGTTATGGTTTATTGTAAAAACCACCAATTCAAGAAACCTTATAATTTTTGTAGCCCTAAAATTTGTATAAAGAAGCCAAATAGGCTAGTTGAGGCACCAAAGTTGCAAAATCTCTAATTATTAAATCCTTATATTTCTCAAGCTGATATAAAAAAGTTTTCTATAAGGCCACGAAAGGTGCCTAAAGTTGTATGGTATACTATATTTAAGGAACAAGATTTGTTAAGGCACCAATTTCACAAATCTTATGGTTTTTCCCATTGAAAACATATCGTAAGGCTACAAAAGGTGCTTGGTGTGTCAAATGAGGCACCAAAGTTGCAAAAGCTCCAATTCCACAATCCTTTTAGTTTTTTCTTAAGTATGTAAAAACATATCATAAGCCCTCTTAAAAAATGTCTAAAGTTATGCGATAGGCTGTTTAAAGCACAAAAAATGCCAAATCACCAATTTTACAAACCTTATGGTTTTTGCACTGGTATGGGCTATAAAATATGCCTAAAGTTATTCAATAGGCTAGTTAAAGCACAAAAGTTACAATAGGCCCAATTCCACAAGGTATGATATCATAATGCCCTAAAAAGTGCCTAAAGTTGCACGGTAGGCAAGTTATGGAAAAAATGTTGCAAAAGCCCCGATTCCATAAACCTAATGGAATTCGCACCAATAGTAAAAATGTACCGCATAAAAGTTTTAAAAGCATGAATTCCGTAAACCATATAGTTTTCACATTGGTATTTAAAAACATATCATAAGGCCACAAAAAATGTCTAAGGTTTTCAGCAAGATAGTTAAGGCACAAAGTTGTAAAAGCCTAATTCTCACAAACCTTATGGTTTTTGCACATGTATTCAAAAAAAAATAAAAATTAAGAGGCCTTAAAAGGTTTCATTAGACTAGTGAAGGCATAAAAGTTGCAAAAACTCCATTTCATAATCCTTATGGTTTTCTCACTAGTATACAAAAATATACAGCAAAGCTTTGAAAGGTGCCTAAAGTTTTTTAGTAGGTTATTTAAAGCACGAAAGTCGTCAAAGCATCAATTTCATAAACCTTATGGTTTTTGCATGGGTATGCAAGAAATTCCATGACGAGAGCCTTGTTCTTTTGGTTGATTTACCATAGGTTTGTTTGTGTAAAACCTAGAGCAACCCTATATTGCATTGCAAGTCTTTTGTTTTAGGCCATCTGAGCTGAGTTTAGGCCATTGTTGTTCAAGGCAATAAAATTCATTGATAGTGATTACTGATAAATCTATAAATTTATTAGGAGCATGTCTAAGACTATTAATGTAACATCCCCATATCCGAGATTAAGCAACAATCTCATGTCAACTAATACACAGAGTAATTTAATATGTGTAAGGTGTTCATATTAAATTTTTACTGAAATTTTCACTAAAATTTCGGTAGAGTCTCCCCTACATCGGGAAGTCCCAAGTTATCGACATTTAACCTGTTTATACTTCTAATATTTCACATCTCATAACTCAATCATGACCCAATCGTCCTGGGTCTCAATCCCACAAACATCATCGTCATCACAACCATAATATTTATAACATACATTGAACAACAAATATCATTATAGAGGAATAATGAGATAAACATGTATACATGGACACATTCATATGAAATTCAGAGTTAAGATTATCTATTCAAGTTTAAACATTAATTATACAAATTAAGTTATATAAAAGTTGTAATATTACAAAATACAAAGGTATACTCCCTAGAACCTAGAATTACAAAAAGTGAACATAAGTTAGGATCTACTCCTATCGTGCATGCGAGGGTCCTGAAACAAAATATGTATTATTGAAACATGAATATCAAAATAGATATAATAACACAAATATCCAGCAATTTAAAAAGGCAAACATGCATTCATATTTTATTCACTTCTCCCTTCTGGTTTTCATTGGAAACTCTTTCTTATTCAACTATTAAAAACCGTTTTCTCTTCCATTATCAACCTCCATTCAAGATTTCATAAGATCAACCATGATTATTTCTGCTTAACACATTACCGAAAATAATTTCACTGGTATCATCATCACCCCGTAGGAGTCGATGCAAGGTAATCCCCTTCCCCGGGATCCTGATATACACTAAATATATGCTAGGCAATACATGGTGATCCCCTTACCCGGGATCCTAACATACACTAAATGTATGCTAGTCCACGCCCTATATCACACTTCTCATATTTTCGTTGTCAGCCATAATTTCATTGCTTAGAAATTCACACAACAACCTTTCACCTCGAATACACATACATTCAGAATACTATCTAAAATACCGACATCATTACACAACTTTCCTCCTTTCATATAATATCCAACATTCGGTAATTCACCTTTCACATCAATAACATATTAAATTATGGAATTTAACTAGAAAGTATAGGTGCGGATCACCTACCTACAATAGAAGCCCTACTCGTGCTCCCCTGCTGTTGTTGCTGCTGCACCACGCCTGTTGTCCCTCCTGCGAATCACATGTTTATCTCATAAATTTTCCTCATTCAAGGATATGTTTTATAATAACCATATCAATAACCAATAAGTCTTTCTTTTAATCATTTCTTTATATTTCACCAATTAATATTGTCGTTCTTTGTCCAACCATAGTTATCATTCCTTTCTTTATATTTGAACTGTTACTGTTTAAATCTCGAACTATTACTGTCTAACCGTTACTATCTAGACATTGGACAATTACTATCCAACCATTACTGTCTTGAACTGTTATTGTATTGAACTGTTACTGTCTAGACATTGAATTGTTACTGTCAAGACATTGGACTGTTACTGTCCAACTGTTACTGTCTAGACATTGGACTGTTACTATCCAACCATTACTGTCTTGAACTGTTATTGTATTGAACCGTTACTGTCTAGACATTGAACTGTTACTGTCAAGACATTGGACTGTTACTGTTTAGACATTGGACTGTTATTGTCCAACCGTTACTGTCCAACCTCTCCTCAGATTATTAACTATATCCAGAGTTATAGAACTCCGTTTCAAGCGAGATTGGTCTCGTTAGAAAGCTAAAACTTGAGGCTACAAGTTCTCTGAAGGAAGGAGAACCCAGTTCTGCCCCCAAGATAGTCAAAATTGCTCATCAACTAATCAGTCCTACTGACCTATAGGGTCTGTCATGACCCAATCTCGGTTGGTGACCCATAACTGGAGTTCTATAGCTCCAAATTAAGCATGGCCAATTTCCTTAGTTAGTGAACATCCAAAACTACAATTTCTATGAGGAACATGTTCCTAATTCCTTCATCCTCCTACCCGAAATCTCATCGAAAGTTGGGAGATGAGTTTGCCCAGATTCGTCACCCCTTCCATTCACACATAACATTCACAAACTACATTTTTTGGGTAAATTATCATGATTTCATGTCCCCAAATCATATACAACACATGAATTAACTTAATTTTAACATCTATTACATTTTTTCCAATTCAAGTCTAAGAACCCTAATCTCTAATTCAAAATCAAGGCATCAATTCATAATCGAATTTGAAACGACTTATAGGACCATGATTAGAACATCTTACCTAGTAAGAATCAAGGTTTTGATCTTCAACCAGTCGAAGATTTTCGACTCTCCCTTTTTCCTATGGATAGCCGGCACTCCCCTCTCTCTTTTGTTCAAAATTTTCTTGTTAATCCCTTGCCCCTAAGTGTTTATTCTACGTATAAACCCTTAATCTTGGATGAGTTCTTAAAATTTGGTGTTTCTCTCTTGATTTGCAAGAATGGATACAAAAACTCCTCCTTTTCTTTCCTTATGGCTGCTGTAGATTTTTGGTGAGGAGATGAGTATTTATACTCTATAATTTCTCTTATTTGCACTTAGGCCCCATTTACTTTAAGTGTATTATTTTCTTCAATTAAATCCAACCCTCGACATTACCGGGTTTATTTATAATGTCTCGAATTATTTTGCTTAGAAAATTATATTCAAAAACTTTCGAATTCTTGTTTTTATTTAATCATTTGCATGAATTTCTTCATTTTATTTCCCATGTAGTTAGTTTGCAATTTAAGAAACCTTTATTTTTTCTCGGGGTTTACAATTATAACTTCTTCTTCTTCTTCTTCTTCTTATAATAATAAAAATATTATTCTTAATAAAAAAAACTTAGAAAAAAGGCTATCTGACTAGAAAAATTTGTCAACTCCAAAATCTCATATTTATCAATCTAGGAAATTTAATTTATTATCTCATTATGTTATTAAGATGGTAAACACTATTCCAATAACTGTAGAGTATGACACCTTTAATCTCCTCTTCTAAAAGTTCATATATGAATATAAGAGCAAATGTAAATATTTGGATCTTAGACTTGTGTAATTTTGCCTCAAACCTTTTACAAAGATAGGATTAAACACCTTTACACTAATAGTGGTGAACGAAATGAGGCATAACATGTTTAAAGACTCCATAAATGAGTTTATAAAATCTATTTTGTGTGATGGATTAATTTATTCTCATTCTAGTACAAATGTCACGGTTTTCTTATATGATCCAATCATTTATGCATGCTTTGCCTGTAATTATCAACAAAAACTAAAAAACTAGGAGACAATCATTGTTCATATGAATAGTGAACCTACTACCTAGTTTGTTTTATATAATTTTTAAAGTTTTTTTTCAATTGCATCATTTTATAGTCTAATTATATGAAATTAGGTTTGAAATTATAATAGAAATACAAAATCAAAAGATAAAGAACTAAAATGTAAAACACGAAGAAAAACATGACTTACCCAAAATTCACAATACTCTTTATTTTGACCTAAAAGCTTATTTTGTTTATTTTTATGTCCTTGAGTTAGAGAGAGAAGAGAGAAAGTTGCTGAAAAATAGTGAAAGAGTGAAATGGTTGATTTTCACGATTCCAACAACAAAAATGGTTAAGTTGGTGTCAATAGGTTCCATTCGATAAGGGAAGTTTAATGATGATGAGTTTCTCCTGTAAACATGTTTGAAAAAGAAGATTAGATTCCATTTTTCTTTTTTGGTTGAGTTGATTTTGGTTTTATTGGGTGATTTTATGGTATTTTGAGGTTAGTAAGTGATTTAGAAAGGCTTTTATAAAGTTTATCAGGTGTTTTTGTGTGAAAATACATTAAAAAATGAATTTTTAACCCAAAAAACCCTATCCCAAGATTTTTCGACCATCATAGTGGTGATAGAATTCTAAGATGGGAATAGCAAATGACATGGTCTACCCCTAGCTGGCGACATGTCACTTGTTTATTTAAAAAATAATAATAAAGGGAGGACAACATATCACTTGCCCTTTACAAAATAAATAAATAAATATGGCCTAGGATTGCGGGCCTCACCCAGGCCCTGACACGCTAGGCTACTTAGGCTTACGCGTCTGACCTGACCTGTTTTTTTTAGATAAAAAAACCTTTAACATTCTATTTTTGATGATTTTTTTTATTGTTTTTTCTTCATTTTTATCATTTAATATTGTGTTGATTTTGAACTGGTCTTTATTTTTTATCATATAACTAACAAAGAAATATTATTGAACCCATTGGAGTCCATAATCAAGGTCACGAGTTTGATGAATTAACCAAGGTTGATCAAAATTGATTTAATATGTCATCGTTTCAATGTAAAAAAAGAAAGATATCAACTTCAATTTTTTTAAAAGTCAAACTGGTTTTTACCGGTCATACAGGTTGTCGTTGAACCTATACATTTGGTCTTTGTTTTTTTTCTCCATTGATTTTTTTGTTTTATCTTTGGACCTGTGAAGTTGATTGGATCACATCAAGGCAACTCTTACATGATTTAATTTGAAACCTGGACTTGACTTGTTGGACCGAGTTTAATGACAATATCGAAGAATTCCTTGTATCTTGGATTTCTTTTTTGCATTTAAGTTTTTTTTGTTCAACTCACAGCATAGCGAAAAGTAAACTAGTAAAGACTTTAAAGGGTATGATATGATGCATGAATCACATAATTATTGAATTTGCTATAAAATTACGAGTGCTACAATCCCTTTAAAGTTATGAATGCTACAGTGTTTAAAGAGAGGAGCGTACTACTCTTTTTGCGAAATTATATGCTCCTAGTTATTCTATATCAGAAATATATAACGTAACATCTATTAGCGCTTCAAGAGAACAAACCTTAAAACAACTCCAACACGAAATTAATTCTCTAAAAAGAAAATTACAAGAGCTAAAAGGCCTAAGGCAAAGTAAATTCTGTATGAAAAAATGTCTTTAGCAAATGAAACCTTTTCTAATTTAGAAAAAGAATCTAAAAAATAAAGGAGGTTTCTAATCCTAATAAGAATTATATTAGTAGTCTTTAAAGACTAAATTAGAATAGGTTTCTAATTGAAAGGGTTTATGGCAAAAATGTATTACTGAAATTTACTTTGATAATTAATAATGATTTTAGTTTAAAAACTAAATCTTTTATTGATTCTAAGGATAATCTTAATTGCATTCGTGAAGGATTAGTTTCCATAAAGTATATGTCCAAAACTACCTGAATAATAATCACCACTAATAAGCAAAGTTTGCTTATAGAGTACAAACTCTCTAATGCAAAAATATACTGCAATGAAATATGTATTTCTATTCCTTTTGTTATGATAAAAGGTATAGGGCAAAAATTAATTCATAGAAACCTATTTCTGCATAGTATAACTACTTATTATACTATTGATAAGGGTATTACTTCATAAATTCAAGGATTTCTAATTTCTGCATGCAAGATATTCAGTATACCATACCAAATTAATCTCTTATCGGAGATAATAGAAACAAAAGAAAACTTTCTTAATTCTTTGAAGGATGAAGTGACAATTAAAAGACTAGCTAATTAGCTAGAATCTCTTAAAATTAAGGAGCAAATTGAATTTACCAATCATTAAAGAAACTAGTTACTTGACCCACACTCCATCACGGGTCAATGTTTTTTTTAAAAGCTAGGAATGTAGGCTATTTTGATATGTTTTTTATATAAAAAAATTCAAAGTATAAATTGAAAAGCTTATGCAAGCATTTAATCAACTAAATCAATAATCATCTATGTAAATAAACAAAAAAAAATCATTAACAATAAATAAAAGAGAAACTGAAAAAATTAAGAGATGGATGTAGGTCGAGATATTTGATCTTACAAATTGAGACATTTACTAGTTTGTGTCTAGTGAATTTGTTTGTTAGAATCGATAAAAGATAGAAATAGAAACACATACGAAACTGATTGAATAAATAAAATAAAAAATATTTTTTTATAAAATAAAGCTCATTTGTATATAATAAAAAAAATTCTTCAAATATTAAATACAAAAAAAACTAAAAAAAAACTCTATTTAAAAAAGTCCTACAAAATCCACGGTCTAGGTCATGAGACTGAGATAAACCGATAAAGAAGAAAATAAATGATGTAAAATCATAAAAGAAAATGAGAAAAAAAGATCCTGAACCGCATAAACTTTTCAAACTTGTTACCCGTTAGATTGGAAGCACGATAAATGAAAAAACTACGAAGCACATTCCCCCAACAAATCAAATGCTGAAGGATAAAACTTGAAAAAAAATCAATCTCACAAAAAAATATGATTAAAAGAATGAGGGTGACAATGAAAATAAAAAATAAATTAGAGGGCATCGAAAAAATTTAAATTGGAGAGTTAAATTGAAAAGAAAAAACTTTAACAACAAGAAAAAAATCGAAAGAATGAGGGATAAATTAAAAACAATAAAACAACATAAAATTTGATTGAAGGATAAAATTAAAAACCAACAAAAAATTAATAAAAGAGCCAAGGGAAAAAATCAGAAATCAAAAGAATAAGGACCGAATTGAAAAAAATAATATATGACAAATTGTAACTGAATGACTAAATTAAAAATATAAAGTAATTTTATAAAAGGACCAAAGATGAAAAAAAGCAATAAAAAACATAGGGACTAAAATTAAAAAATCTAAAGAAAAGAGGATAGATGTGCACTTTCTTTGGAAGAGAGGAAAAAAAAGAAAAAAAAGGAAATGACCGCCGACAACAAATCACTCATCATTTGTTGCCATGCGCTGTCTTATAAGGAAGAGGACACGTTGGGGCTTTTAAAAACACGACAGAAAGGTAGGTTTGGCCACCGTATGGTGTCACACGCTCCAACAGCTTTTTTGAATAAAAAAATATTTTTTCAAATGAAAAATACTAGAATACCCTCCATGAACCTAAGAATTACAAAAAAAAATCTTGAAAGGACTTATATGCCCCCAGGGTCATGCCTTGATTTATCTTTTCTGAGGGTAAAAATGTATTTTTAATGTACTCTAATAAATGAAAAGTCGGAAAGGCTCTTGGTCAACAACTCTAATTTTTTTACATGAGGACTAAATAAGTATTTTTAACATTTTAAAAGTTTTTGAATAGACTAAATAACCCTTGATCATATCTCTAGATTTTGTTGACTTTACGAGTAAAAATGTGTTTTCACTATGCAAAAAAATGAAAAATACTAACATACCCTCGAACAATCTTCTAATGTTCAATGGACCTATGGAAAAGACTAAACTACTCTCAAAACAAAGCCTCTCATTTCTTTCTACATAAAGGCAAAATGATAATTTGACTGTAGCAATCCATAATAAATTATGTCTATAGCTACAGTGAAGCTCCTACAACCTATAAGGTTTAAGTTAATTTGTGATGAAGTTCGAAATGCATTTTGGAATATAAAACAACAAATAGTTTTAATGAGAGAAATATCTCCACCAAACCTTAACCCATTCCTATGAATACTCGTCATTTAGAAATTTGTAAAAAGAGATCGAGGAACTCTTACAGAAGGTGTGTGTGCACACAAGTCATAGCCTATGGAGTTGTCCGGTATTCTATATGGAAAATGATATTGAACTCGAAAGAGGAGTTTCATGATTAGTGATAAACTATAAACCACTTAATAAAACACTGGATTAAATATCATATTCTTATTAAGAGGGATCTTTTAAATAGGCTTAATAAAGCCAAAATCTTCTCTGAATTCAATATGAAATCTGGGTTTGGTAATGTGCTAGTCTCTAATTAATTGATGAACACTTCAAGCACTTCAATGCCTTTATCATGGCTATTAAAGTGGTTGGTTTAGTAGTTTCAGCTAAAAAGGTGAAACTATTTTATATAAAAGTCATATTTCTGGGGCATTATATTCAAACTAGGTTTATTGAGCCCATTGAAAGAGCGATCTAGTTTGCTAACAAAATCCCCAATAAAATTAAAGACGAAACTGTGTTGTAACAATCTTTGGGTTGTCTGAACTATATTTCAGAATTTTATCAACATTTGGCCTAAGATTGTTAATCTATTATCCCAAAAACTAAAGAAAAGCTCTTCATAATGGAATTTTAGGCATATTAGAGCAATTCAAAAGATCAAAGCTCGTGTAAAAGAACTTCCATGTCTATGCCTAGCTAATCTAAAAGCCTTCAAAATTGTTAAAACATATGGTTCTTAAATTGGCTAGGGGAGTGTCTTGAAACAAAAGGGTTAAGAGAAAATAACTATTAGTTAGGTTCATAATTGGTGCATGGAACCTTATCTAACAAAATTATTCAATGCTAAAAAAAAGACCTTATCAATAGTTCTTTATGTTTCTAAGTTTCAGGATGATTGGATCAATAAGCAATTCTTATTAAGAGTTAATTATGAATCTACAAAAGATATCCTAATCAAGGATGTTAAAAATATTTTTTTTCTAAATAAATATTTGCTAGATGGTAAGCTATCCTCTTTGTGTTTAATCTCGGCATTGAACACTTAAATGGATATTTAAACAATCTTCTAGATTCTCTAATGTGAGAATTATTACAAGGATTTTAAGTTAAAAACATAGTTGCAAGCAACTCGCGTTGTAGGAACAGAAGCCTTAATCTAAAGAGCATTTCGTCATACGAATCATCTTTTAATAAGAAGAATCCATTAAAAGATAAGACATTTTTCTAAAGAAGTTTATAAGGTTGCTATTCCACTAACTACCTAGAAGGAATATAAATATCCTTAAATTTCCCTGAATACAATGTTCATTTTTCTAATTGAAGAAAGATTATTAGCAATTCCTTTAAAAGAAGTACATGGTATTGTCTTTAATGATCACTTTGTCACGTTATGTTGTCACACTCATACATAAATAGAACTCTCTAGCATAAAGTGGGAGAATATATGAAAAATTGGAATCGCCATTTAGTAATTAGAGAAATCCTAAAGATTAGCATTAGTTCTAGAGATTAAAGTAAGGGGCTAGTTATACTTATGGGAAGAACGATGTTACCCTTACCGCATCCTTTCTCACAAAAGATTACTTTTACTATGTGTTTTCTCCTAAATCTATCTTTTTTATTGCCATTAATAATCCTAATTATTTTCTAAGCTTATTTACAATTATATTTTAATTTATTTCTAATTATTTGTGAAAAATTTGATGTTGTTCCCTAAAAATAGGAGACTCGTCAATTAGGCTTTTCGTGAAAATTTTGACATCAATCCCTTAAAAATGACACTTGTCGATTGGAGATTTCATGAAAACTTTGACATTGGTCCATTTAAAATAGAAGACTTGTTGTTTAGACCATTTAAAAACTTGGACATTGGTCCCTTAAAAAAAAACTTGTCAATTAGTCCATTTGTGAGAATTTTGACATCAATCCGTTAAAAAAAAGACTTGTTGATTTGGCTATGCATGAAAGATTTTAACATCAGTCCCTTAAAAAGGTAGACTTATTGAATTGATTATTTCTAAAATGAGTATTAGATCCATAGAGATGATAAACTTTGAATTAAGCTTGGCCCATTCACTTTGGTTAATTTTAAAAACAAACCCAAAGGCCACCACTATCACTTAATGGGTATTAGAGTTGACCCAACCCAAAGTATTATATTATGTTTGCAAAAAATATTACATAATATAAAAAATAAATTTACACGAATAAAATCATTTTTATTCATTTTTCTTAATTTTAAAGTTTTAGTATTTTTTTTTTATGAGAATGCTATTACTAAAAATATTTAGAATCACACAACATACATAAATCAAGTTCATGCAAAAACATATCGACATACATGAAATTAAACGCATGAATAACATAAATATTCATTTAGGGGTTTGAAATCTACATTCAAGGTAGAAAAACATAAATGAATGTTGGAATATCCTACTGGCCATGTGGCGTGCATGTGGCTAACGCATTAACTTGTTGAATTTTATGTATTGGAACATGTGTGTTCATCATGTAACAGCCAAATATACCTTCAAAAGGATATTCAAAACTTATGAAACTCGACTTGGCCCAATACGTTGACTTGAACCCCGAAGACCCAGGGCCTTGGTGGAGTCTCAAACGACAAAAACCCAAAGGGCAATTGGCTTGGTCAGACCTTGGTGACCCTCTAGGTCAACCCAAAACTAGGGTGACACAACGTAACCTAGGTGAGACCGGTTTTTTTTTAACATTTTTTTTAATAAACCTAAAAAATTATCAAATTAATTTTTGAGTACTTAGCCTTACATTTTTTTTTATAGCCTACTTCCACGTGAATTTTTTATTAACTTTTTATGTGGGATAACTATATATAGCCTACATTTACATGGATTGTTTCTTAGCTTTCTGATATGAGATAACTATATTACACTTCATGTCTCACATTTCTTTTTTATAGCTTACATCCACATAGATTTTTTTAAAAAAACTTTTGATGTGGAATTTTTAATGTTGGATAATTATACTACATTTCATACCTCACATCTTTTTATAATCTATATCCACATGAACTGTTTCTTAATTTTTTAATGTGGGATAATTATATAGAGCTTATATTTTCTTAATAAACCCAAAAAATATATAATAATTTATTAATAATTTTCCCCACATATCTTTTTTTTATAGCTCGCATCCACATGAATTGTTTCTTAACTTTTTAATATGAGATAACTTTATATAGCCTATATTCATATGAATTGTATCTTAACTTTTTGATTTGGGATAACTATACTACGTTTCATGCCTCACATTTCTTTTTTATAACCTACATTCATATGAATTGTTTTCTTAACTTCTTGATGTAGAATAACTATATATAGTCTACATTCATATGGATTATTTCTTAACTTTTTGATGTATGATAACTATACTACACTTCATGCCTCACATTTCTTTTATAGCCTACATCTACATAGATTTTTTTTAAAAAAAATTCTTGATGTGGGATTTTTAATGTGGAATAATTGTACTACATTTCATGCCTCATATTGTTTTCTAGCCTACATCCACATGAATTGTTTCTTAATTTCTTGATATGGAATAACTATATAGCCTATATTTTTTTAACAAACCCAAAAAATATATAATTAATTTATGACTACTTTGCCCCACATATCTTTTTTTATAGCCTGTATCCATATAGATTGTTTCTTAACTTTTCAATATGAGATAACTTTATATAACTTACATCCACATGTGTTGTTCCTTAACTTTTAATATGAGATAATTATACTACACTTTGTGCCTCACATTTTTTTTTTTTATAGCCTACATCCATATGAGTTGTTACTTAACATTTTGATGTGGAATAACTATATGTAACCTATATTCATATTGATTGTTTCTTAGCTTTTTATTTTTTATTTTTTAATATTATTATATTATTATTAAATATATGGCATGAGCCCGGTCCAACCAACTAGGCTGGACCAAGCCGGGTTAGGCTGACTGGCAGCCCAACAAGCTTCTCTCTCTCTTTTCTTTATTTATTGGGCTGGAATGGGTCCTGCCCATCTTCACATAATCACTAACCCAACCTACTAACCATGTGAATTGGTTAATTTTTGTATGCAAAACCAATGTTTTGCATGTAAATGGCTGCCCCATTTTCAGCCAAAAAAGGGGAAGAAAAAGGTTACCAGTTGTGGGGGATTGCTGGCCGACAGTGCTGGGAAGGCCGATGTGTTGTTGGTGGCGGCGCTGGCAACGGAGGCACGACAAAAGAAGAGGAACAAAATGGCTGGCAAAGAAAAAGAAAAAATATGGTAAGAAAAGCTAATTTTTCTCTAGCTTTGGGCTCTCATTTCTTCTCCCTCAGTGCATGGAATCCACCCCTATTTATAGGGGGTAGAAGAGAGACACTTTGTCTCTTTTGGGAACAAATCTTGGTCCTTGATTTGAACCGGAAGGATCTTAACCATTGGTTGAAAGTGGCAATCATAGACTATCAGATTTTGACAACTCAAGGCTGCATGAGTTGACCACTTTAGGATTGCGTCGAGGTTGCTGTGATGTTAATCGACCAGAAAAAACCATATCGGGGTATGGTCGATTGTCATGCCATCATTTTCGTGTAAGTTTTGTCAAATTTAGTGGATAGATGAAGCATTAAATGCCCCTAAAAAGTAGTCCCTGAGTAGTCATTTCGGGCTTAAATGAAGAAGATAAACAGTAACCAGACGATAAGTTGTCTGGTTAGTCTTTTTTTTTTACTGTTTGGGTAAAAAACAGCGTTGTTTTGGTCAAAACATGCCGTTTCATTTAAATGAAACGATGCCATTTTGGCTTTTGAGGTTTTAATTTAGAGATTTGGGTAAAGTTCAATTTGGTCATCTAACTTTTAATTTCTTTCAATTACACCCCTAATTGACCCTAAACTTCCAATTTTATACAATTTTGCCTTTGCCGTAACGCCTTTTTCACAATAGTCCTTGGTCTTGGATTTATGCAATTTGACCCTCAATTGACCATTGCATTTTTAATTTTCTTCAATTTAATCCCTGATTTCAATCAATTGAGTCCTCATAGTTCTGCGCCTTTTACAAAATGGTCATTGGCTGCGAATTTCTTCAATTTAACTCCTAATTGACACCAAAACTTTGATTACTTTTTTTATGATTTTACCCCTAATTTGAACCAATTGACTTCGTAAAAATTTAGTTTGGTCTCCTAAAATTTCAATCTTCTCAATCAAGGTCAAATTAGGCTTCCAAACTTAATTTTTCACCAATTAAACCCCTAATAAAATTAATTTGACTCATTTAAGGTATAATTAAGTCCTTGCACCTAATTAAACCCTTTAATTGGACCCAAATTAATTTTTAAATATAATTAAACTTTAATTTAGTCCATTATTAAAATCAAATTGGCATATTAAAAATATATTTATGTCCTTAGATTTAATTTTTATGCAGATTATTCCAATAATAATTTAATTCGACCTTGAATCTGCATTGTCTTTTCAGTTTTAGATATAATAGGGTAAAATTATGCTTCTGATTCCATCCAAAATTACAGCTTGATTTGAAATCCTTTCTCAACCAGCTTTTTTCACGACACCAATCGCCTTGCTATTATTATTTTATTTTTTATTTTTATTTTGAAAAGAAAAAAGTAAAAAGTTTGGGGAATAACCCAAAAATGGGTTATAACAATCCACATGAATTGTTCTTAATTTTTTGATGTGTGATAACTATATATAGCCTACGTTTTTTTAATAAACCCAAAAAATATAAAATTAATTTATGAATTTTGAGCCTCACATATTTTGTTTTATAGCATACATCCAAATGAATTGTTTCTTAACTTTACGATGTTTGATAACTATATATAGTCTACTTCCACATTGTTTTTTAATTTTTTGATATTGAATAACTATACTACACTTCATGCCTCATATTTGTTTTATAGCCTAAATCCATATAGATTGTTTCTTTATTTTTTGATGTTAGATTTTCAGTGTCGGATACTTATACTACACTTCATGCCTCGTTTTTGTTTATAACCTACATCCATATGAATTATTTTTTAATTTTTTGTTGTGGGATAACTATATATAGCCTATATTTTTTTTTAATAAACCCAAAAAACATAAAATTAATTTATGAATACTTTGCCCCGCATATCTTTTTTTATTGCCTATATCCACATGAATTTTTTTTATTTTTTTTTATTGTGGGATAACTATATATAGCCTACATTTGTTTTTAATAAAGCAAAAAAATATATAAAATTAAGGGATAGTTATACTATACTTCATGCTTATATATTTTTTTTATAACCTACATTTACATGAATTATTTTTTATTTTTTTTATATAGAATAACCATATTATATTTTATGTCTTTTATTTTTTTTAATTTATATTTACATGTATTGTTTTTTAATATTTTTATATAAAATATTAAAATTTCAAATATAAATTTTTTTGTTTTACCATGTTGACAAGGGACGAAGTCCCCTTTCTCAGACCCGGATCAACACCGATGCCGAGTTTAATAACTATGCTAGGAACCAAGTCAATAATATATCGAAGAAGCTCCGACTTCAAAAGGAAGTCTCTAGACCCTGAACTATGAATTCCAACGATACCTTCTTAACGACATAGCTGTTAATTTTAGCACCAACGTAATCAAGTGCTCTATCATCTTATTCTTTGTGGTCAAGAAGCTCCTTCTCGTGAGTATCGTTGTGTCTATCTCACTTATTATTTCTACAAAAAAACAAACAAACACAGATTTGTGAAGGTAAAATGAAAAGGTGGATTTAGGAGTTTAGGGTTAGTGTTTGTTGCTGTTGGTTTTTTTAAAGGAATCAGGGTTGTTGCGGGTTGAGAGGAAGGTGATGAAGTCTATGGGTTTGTGATGGTAATTTGAGAGAGTTATTGGTTGTGACTGAAATCCTATTGAAGGTGGTTTGGTGGTAGCTATATGGTTAAGGTTTGTTGGTGGTGATGAGGAACTGGTGGTCTCGGGTAGAGACTGATTTGGTGGTTTGTAAGGGAGAACGATGGGTTTTGGGCACGAAAGAGATTGAATGGGAGAGGGGTAAACAGGGGACCATGTTTGTGGGTTGTTGGTCAATGATGGATGGTTTTTGGAGTGGCTAGAAGAAAAGAGAGGGGTTGTAGTGGTTCGACTAGGACTGTGTGGTGGCTGATTTTGGGTATGGTTGAAAGGCTGCTATGATGAGTAGTTTCATTTTTTAGAGTGATTGATGCTGAGGGTGAGGGCTGCTACTAGAAGAGATGGAGGACAAGTTTTGGATATAGCAAGAGGGTTATGAAGATGACTTGATGGCTAGTTGGTAAGGGACATGATAGGTAATTGGGTCTATTATAATGGTTATAGCAGTGGGAAAGCGTTCTGTGTGGACGTGGTGGTCAATGGTCGAACTTGTCAAGTGTTAGGCCACGTCGATTATGTGAGGAGCATTAAGCCAAATCCCACATATTTGGATGAGCAGAGGACGTGCGGGACCATTGCATGAGCATGCATGCATGCAACGTGGGAAAGGGATGGACTGGGTCGTGGAGGTTAACGTGCAGAAGTGCAGCAAGAAATGGTCTTCAATCATTGCGAGTTTTACGTCATTTTATTTCCGTTATGATTGTTCTGTTTTTCACTTTGTTAATTCTCTGTTTTATGTGGGTTGAGTCCATTTGATTACTGTTAATTTTCCTTGTAATTCGACTTATTTGTTTGTTTGGATGGGGCTTACTTATTTAAGCAGCCAATGCTTTCGTTAAAATATAAGAAAAATTTGCATTCAACTTGTGATGCATTTCTCACCCAAAGAGAAAATAAACTTTATTAGCACTTTACACTTTGCATTTGGGACCTATCATTGGTATCAAAGCCTGGTTGTCAAAGGGGAACTAACAAGGAGCGTATTGAGCACTTAGAGTCTGAACTTAGTGTAGTTCAGGAAGGACTGCTGCAAATGGAGGAAACACTCAATCGACTTTCGACTATGTTGATCACAAATCAAGAGACTCCTAACCATGGCAACCATCAAGGCAACGATGGGGGTCAGCAAATCGTCTCTGCCAAAACAACGAAGCTAGAATTCCCATGATTTATGGGGGATGACCCAACCGAATGGTTCAACCGTGTGCATCAATTTTTCGAATACCAAGGCACGGCAGAAGCCCAGAAGGTTTCCATGGCAGCATACCATTTAGAAGGGGAGGCTAACCAATGGTGGCAATGGATTCGTAGGACATTTAGGTACGAAGGACACGTACTTACATGGGAGAAATTCAAGGAAGAACTCTAGGCTCGCTTCGGACCCTCGGAGTGTGAGGACTTCGACAAAGCTCTTTCTCGTGTCAAACAGCTAGGAAATTTGCAAGACTACCAGTGCGAGTTTGAAAAGCTCGGCAACAGGGTCCAAGGATGGACTTAGAAGGCATTGGTGAGAACATTCATAGGCGGGTTGAAGGCAGAAATAGCGGATGGTATTCGAATGTTTAAGCCATAGTCACTCAAAGAGGCCATTACCTTAGCACGGATGAGGGACGACCAACTCGCACGACAAAGGAGGTTCATGCGGCTACCATCTGAACGAGCTCCGTTTGCTCTTCCATAAACCACTCGTGAGCCTGCTACACCTGCGGGACCCATCAAATGTTTGTTTTGGGAAGAAATGTTGAGGAAAAGAGTATAAGGCCTCTGTTTCAGCTGCAATTAGCATTTTACAACAGGCCATAGATGTCAAAAGCCGCAGCTGTTACTCTTAGAGGGTCATACATGTAACATGATGTGTGAGGACATTATGGATCAACAGATGCTAGAAGATGGCCATGAGGGAGATACAGTAGTGGTGTAGGAACCTAAACTTGAACCGAAAATAACCTTGCATGCTTTAACGGGCTGGACAGCATCGAAAACCATACGTGTATCGGTAAAAATAGGGTCACACAAAGTAATGGTTTTAATTGACAGCGGATCGACACACAACTTCATCAGCAATCGCTTAGCAAGTATGCTCAGGTTGCCAGTCATACCAACAAAATCATTCCATATCTGGGTGGCTAACATGGAGGGATTAACATGTCAGGGGCGTTACGATAAGGTATGGGTAGAGTTACAAGGCACCGAATTTTACCTCACCCTTTTCTCTTTGACCTTAACAGGTCTTGATCTTGTCTTGGGCATTCAATGGTTTAAAATGCTGGGATCTATGGTATGTAACTGAAAACAGTTGGCCATGGATTTTATTTGGGAAAATCAAGACCGTAGGCTGCAAGGAGTGGATGTGCAAACCATTCAGGCAGTTTCACCAACAGAAATAGCGAAGGAGTTTAGTCATGGACATGCGCTCTTTGCTGTGTATTTCCAATCAACCATGGAAACCGCACCACCTGAATTACCAACTCAAGATGAAAAATAGAATATGCACTTGTTGTTGAAGGAATATGCAGACGTGTTCCAAGAGCCATCAAGATTACCACTTACACGTGAGGTGGATCATTGTATTACGTAAAAGAAGGAAGCCTATTAATGTACGCTCGTATAAGTATGCCCACTTCCAGAAAACTAAAATCGAGAAATAGGTCCAGGAAATGCTAGACTCGGGACTCATCCGTCCTAGCACCAGTCCATTCTTGTCGCCGGTGCTACTGGTAAAGAAGAAAGATGGCAGTTTGTGATTTTGTACAGATTACCGTTCACTCAATGTCGTTACCGTCAAACATCGTTTTCCCATTCCAACAGTTGATGATATGTTGGAAGAATTATATGGTGCCGCTTACTTCACCAAATTAGATCCGATGTTATTAAAATTGTTTTTCGTACTCATAACAGCCATTACGAATATCTCGTAATGTCTTGTGGCTTGTGTAACGCACTCTCGACATTCCAAGCCATCATGAACTCAATATTTTAACCTAACCTTTGAAAGTTTATTTTGGTCTTTTTTTATGATATTTTGGTCTATAGTTCTACTTGAAATGAGCATCTATTGCATGTTAGACAAACATTGGAAACTTTATGACAACACCAATTCTTTGCCAAGGCCAGCAAGTGCATGTTTGGCCAATAGGAACTGGAATACTTGGGGCACATTGACACACATCAGAGAGTGAAGGTTGATAACAATAAAATTGCAGCCATGGTTACATGGCCACCCCTCACTAATATTTCTGAGTTATATGGTTTTTTAGGCCTAACAGGATATTACAGGAAATTCATTCAAAACTACAGCATCATAGCAAGACCCCTGAACAATCTGCTTAAGAAGGGAAAATTTGGTTGGAATGAAGAAGCCAACACAGCCTTTCTAGCTCTCAAATAAGCAATGACAACTACGCCTACATTTGCTACGCCTGATTTCAATGACTTTTTCACCATTGAAACCGATGCATATGGGGACAGAATTGGCGCAGTTTTGTCACAACAAGGTAAGCCGATAACGTTTATGAGTTGAGCATTGGGGGTTACAAAAAAATCCTGGTCTACTTACGCCAATGAGATGTTGGCCATTGTGGAGGCCATACGTTTATGGCGTCCTTATCTCTTGGGAAAAAAATTCTTCATTCTTACTGACCATTGTAGTTTGAAATATTTATTGGAACAACGTGTGGCTATGCCTGAACAACAGAAATGGGTGATCAAGCTTCTGGGCTACGATTATGAGATTATTTATCGTCTAGGCCATGAGAATTCAGCAACGGACGCTCTCTCACGCAGGTCTGGTAGTCCAGTTCTTCACCATTTGCATATGCCAATAGTGACCATATGGGATGAAATTCAAAAGGCTTATGTGAGAGACTCTTACATCCAATCTCTAACTTGTTTGTCAAAGGATCAACAAGCTGGACCGTATGCATGGCGTAATGGGTTGCAGTTCTTTAAAGGAAGAGTAATCATTCCTTCTCAGGCAGCATTATGATCACAATTACTTCATGAAATGCACGATACAAAAATTAAAGGACACTCTAGGGTCTTCCGAACGTTCAAGAAATTAGCTTAACATTTTATTGGCCTAAAATGTACCAGGCGGTGCAAAAGTATGTCAAAAAATGTGATATTTGCCAGAGGGTGAAGTTTGAAACATTGTCTCCAGCGAGGCTCCTGCAACCGTTACTAGTTCCATGTCAAGTCTAGGATGACATCACCTTAGACTTCATTGAAGACCTACCGACATCCCAAGGCAAAGACACAATCTTAGAAGTTATTGACCGTTTGAGTAAGTCTGCTCCTTTTCTATCCTTAACTCATCATTTTACTGCTAAAGTCATTGCATAACGGTTTGTAGAAGGCATCATTAAATTGCGTGGCTTACCCAAGTTTATCGTCAGCGATCGGAACCCCATCTTTATCAGCAAATTCTGGCAAGAGTTTTTTCACATGTCCGGCACCAAACTACAACTCAGTTCCACCTATCATCCGTAGACGGACGGACAAATAGAAGTTGTTAATCGCTGTGTTGAGCAATACCTCCGGAGTATTGGAGCAACTACCTTCTATGGGCTGAGTTCTAGTACAATATAACTTATCATGCGTCCATTGGGATGACCCCTTTTTAAGCACTATATTGGACGCTTACCTCCTGCATTTCCCATTTACCATAATGGGTGTTCTTTCGTTCAGGAAGTAGACCACAGTCTAGAGGTTCGCGACAAGCTGTTGCGTCAACTCAAACGCAATCTGGAGACTTTCATTAATCGCATGAAGCAAATTGCAAATAAAAAATGTCGGGATGTTTCTTTCAAAATTGGGGATTTGGTGTTTCTGAAGCTGCACCCTTACAGGCAACAGTCCGCCTTCAAACGCGCCCACCAGAAGCTAGCTAATCGCTTCTACGGCCCATACCTAGTGATACAAAAAATTGGGTCCGTTGCATACCTTCATATGTCGGACGGTGCCCACATTCATCCTGTCTTCCACGTCTCGCTCTTAAAAAAGTACGTTGGTGAGTCTGCAACACCTTCAAAAGAATTGCCATCCGTTACCGATGATGGGGTGGTTATACTCGAACTTCAGCATATCCTGGACACTCGTTGGGTCAAACGAGACAATAAATTTAAAGAAGAAACTTTGGTACAATGAAAGCATCTACTAGTTGAGGATGCCATATGGGAGACCTATTAGTCTTTACTTGAGCGATTTCTTTTTGTGGACCTTGGGGACAAGCGTCCACTTAATAGGGAGGGTATTGTTAGGCCACGTCGATCTAAGATGAGCCTTAAGCCAAATCCCAAATATTTGGGATGAGCAGAGGACGTGCAGGACCATTGCATGAGCATTCATACATGCAATATGGGAAAGGGATGGACTTGGTCATGGAGGTTAATGTGCAGAAGTGTAGCAGGAAATGGTCTTCCATCGTTACGAGTTTTACGTCATTTTATTTCCGTTATGATTGTTCTATTTTTCGCTTTATTAATTCTCTGTTTTATGTGGGTTGAGTCCATTTGGTTACTGTTAATTTTCCTTGTAATTCGATTTGTTTGTTTATTTGGACGAGACTTGCTTATTTAAGAGCCAATGCTTTTGTTAAAATAATAGAAAAATTTACATTCAATTTGTGGTACATTTCTCACCCGAAAAGAAAACAAACTTTATTAGTACTTTACTCTTTGCGTTTCAGACCTATCATCAAGGGTGCTGTGTGGTGGTTTCCATGGTTGGGGAAGATAGTTCTATGAAATCGTGGGCTTACAATGGGTGTATTTATTGAAATGGTTTGTTACAATCCCAG
>Ga0307513_10002770_pt1 | contig 24101 bp, 21 predicted proteins | sample 15_EM_MG_FD_202174 | JGI IMG/M metagenome (GOLD analysis project Ga0307513, IMG submission 202174) | Populus trichocarpa ectomycorrhiza microbial communities from riparian zone in the Pacific Northwest, United States - 15_EM | ecosystem: Host-associated > Plants > Roots > Unclassified | place...
GCGGCCCCCCCCCCCTCGCCGGCGCCGCGCGCGGCGGCCCCCCCCCCCAGTTTGGGAATGGGGATTTTGGGATGTCGGATTCGTAGTGAATGCTCGTGATTCGCTTTTCTTTTGGTTTCTTTGGAAGGATTGGATTATGACTTTCCTTGGCTGGCAGATTGGCGGACTGGATAGGGCTGGATTAGACTATATTCACGATTCAATGAATTGATTATACCATCCATTAAGCGCTTCTTAGCCACTATGAGCGCAGAACCAGCTTCCCCTCTCCTCTGTATTCAACCCCCCTAACCTTCCCTTACCCCCCCCAACCCTCTTCGGCTCGGCCGGGATTGACAACGAATAGAGAAACCCCACTTGCACCCACTTGGCCACGAAGCTCACACAGAAACTCGAATAATCAGACCAGTGCTAAGTAGTCGAAAATCACCTACCCCGGAAAGGGCGGGGGGAAAACTTAACATAAGGCGAGCCACAATGCATACCGGTACGGTACTCAGCCCCTCTAAGAGAAATCAAAAAAAAAAATATCAAAAAAGAGAGAAGGTGCCGAACCCTACCTACCGGTAGAGGAGCCGACTCCGACGACCCAATTAGCACCCGGTCCGATTGTCCCAACATCTCTGGTAGCGGACAATGGGGATTTGAATTATCGAAGCTTCTTGCGCCATTCTTACTAAATTGCGAGCATTTCTTTTCTTTTTTTTAACACCTAGGACGGTGCGGTATATCGAACGCCTTGACCGCCAAATCCGCTGGCCTCCCTCCCAGCACGGCCCTTTTGCGCCATTGGAGTACGGTACAGTACGGTACCGGTGCTGCAACATTAGATTACGCAACGCCCCCCCTGCTAAAAAAAAACCCATCTGCGGTCCAAGATTCTGGAAAATGTCTCACTAGTAATCCTCCCTCGCCTCGTCCGGTAACATCCGTCGAGTGATATTCCATGATAAGCGTCGATATACTGCAATATAGCTGGTTGCATAGTCCCACCGATAGAAGGTAGCAGGCGAGTACCGTGGTCTATCTACCCCTCTTTTCTTCCATTTCCCGTTACGCATACTGTTAGAAAATTAGGTGGAGGAGGAGGAGGAGGAGGAGGAGGAGGAGGAGGGGCCCGGTGCTATTTCTGTATCATATTTGCGGGAGTGGCTGCCCAAGCGGTTTAGGTATCGTAGGCAGGTGCTTCTTTGGGCGTTCGTGGACGGGACGAGCGGGATCTGACGAGCAGATCTGCCCCCCCGGGCCCCTCCTCACCTTCAGCCATGTACTCGTATATACTAATTTGTAATGTATCAGAACTAGCCGCTAAAGTTACTGCATTTCTGTGTGCCGTTACGGGGCTGGTTGACAGAATCGGATGAAGGGGTGAATGTCGCCGGGTAAGTTCCAGAGGCTGGGGGGGGGGGGGGAGTATTTAGTTATTTTGTTCGTTAAACCTTGTTTATATATGTGCATGTTACTGTAATTTCAGGGGGGTATGGTGGAGGATAGATAGGCACAGCCAAAATGTGCTTTTCCGTGGCATTGTAATGACAGTTTTGTAGGGCGGGCGGGCCTAATTAACAACGCACCATATCAGTTTCAGAGTGTCGTAGAGCACGGACGGTGCTCTGCACTATCATGCTTGATGTCGCTACCCGCAGTTTAAAGTACCGTGCTGCCACATCGTGTGCTAGGAAATGAGTTATGGGCTTGTGGGCGGTCATGATAGCGGATTTAAATTATCATTATTGCCGTCATCCACATAGGTTGTGGAGGAAAAAAGTGGAGAAACAGTACTGTAGAAAAAAAAGAAAGAAAAAAGAAAAAAAATCTCCGAAATGGCCAGGAAAACGGGAGGCCGCAGTAGAGCATTTTGGGGGATTAGGTGTGTGGTATTTTCTGGCGCTGCGAGATGGGTAGCACGAACAGGCGGGCCTTGGCCAACTACGATAGGCTGTGGAGATTTAACTATTCTTTCGGCTTGAGAGTCTCGCAATGCTGTGACACGCTCGGGCTGTATGATACGTGGGAAGGAAGCGCCATCCTCCTCCGCCTGGCGAACATCCGAGCTGGATGTACGAGTACTATGCGATATTAGTGGTACGCTCTTAGAATGCGTATGAATTTATTGTATTGTAAGAGGGGAGGGAGGGGGTATCAGTTATCTGAGACGTTCTGCTGTGGTGTGGCGTGTCTGGCGCGCCCAGGGGTGGTTGTCGATTCCCCTGTGACAGGTAAATTTCTGCTAATCAGAGCTGCCAACTCAGTTTCCATGTCTAGTGCGATAACGGTTAAAAAGATATGTTATCCTAAGAGGATAACTCTCGCTCCCTTGCAGAAGATGTAGTGGTCAAAAGAGAGTAGAATTAGTTAATAATCGAGAAAATAAGAAGAAAGAGGCAAGAAATTAGAATACTTGAGTGCCCACGAAATTAGAGAAATACAAGTAGATGATATAATACTATAGAAGCAGATATCAAGATAGTTCACCCAGGTATAACCAACTATATTCGTCCCTTCTTGGTTCCTACTCCCACGCTGGACTAGCGCGTAGAGGGCCCCACCTCATCTACCCAACTCCTCCGCTCATTTCTCCGCTCGTATTCCTGCTCCTCTAGGCTGGCTTTCTTCACATACTCCATGACAACCTCCTCCTCTGCCTTCCTTCTCAACTCTCTCTCGATCTCCAATTGCTTGCTTTCCTCGATTGCCCTTTGTAATTCAGAGTCGCCAGCGTCGTCTTGTGTATCGGAGTACTCCCTCGCCGGCGCCTTTTCACCCCTTACACTCTCTCTAAGGGCTCTTTCCAGTTCTTCATCCTGCGTATCTATCTGAGTATTATGGCCCGAATCTTCCTCTAACGAACTATTTCGCAATGCTTCTCCCAGAATTAAGTCGTTGGGAACATTTTTTCCATTGCTTCTTTCTGCTTCAGCCGCCGACGCTCTGATAGCCCTCTGATAGGCTTCCTCCTCGGATTCTTCAGAGTTGCTACCAACCACCTCATGCGTAGAAACGCTCCTCCCTTGTAACTCGGCGATGCTAGCACGAATTGCTCTTTCAACCATTTCATCTTCTCTAGAATCACCGTTTGAGGTTATCTTGACTGACTCCTTGATGGCTTTTTCAAGCTCCTCGTCGTCAAAGTTTCCGATAGTGCTTTGTGGGGCAGTTTCGACTTCCGGTGATTCTCTTCCTTTACCTTTCGATTTTTGGGAGCGAGAAAGAAAGCCGGCGGAGCTAGCTCTTTTGTCACTCACCCTCTTAAACTTGTCGAGACTTAGTTCGTGCCACCTGTCGATCGTCTGCTGCTGTAATTGTGGACTGGATTGTTGGAATTCCGCCTCTGCAATAGCAATTCTCGACCCGATGATGAATTTATCTACGTCCGATACCTGGAGCTTCTGTATCTCTCTATGGATGCCTTTCATCGTATATGCGGGGACTCCCCAGAAGGCTATCACGAGAGTAGGTTAGTGTCTCAGTCATAGTAATGATTGAATAAGACAAAGGAAAATACCGGCTCCTCCTTTTAATACAATTCCACCGAGGCCCTTCCCAAATCCCTTAAAAAGGCCTGCGGCTCCCTCTTCCTTAGCCCCTTGAAGGGGTTGGGTGACAAGACCGGAAACACCATCGTAGAGACCAAGGCCCAGCCCCTTTCCTGCCGCCTTCAAGCCGCTACGAAATCCCGTTACTTTCTCTAGAGGCCTCACGGTTTTATCGCCATACAACCTTGGGGCATTGTGGAAGCCTTGTGCAAGACTAAGCGTGAAATCCATAGGTGCTACGAATACCTCTGGTTAGTATGACCCCGAGTTCAGCGTTGTTGTGAGCCTTAGTTGGCTTACATTTCAACCCAGCCTCCACCATTGTACCAACACTCCTGCTTGCCCCAACGGCAGTATCGAGATTCATAAATCCTGTCTCGCTCTCGCCCGGTTTTGGGGAAGTGAGCTCCCTACCGGAATCTTTCCCGTTTCCTGCTGTAGTGGTAGAACTAGCTGTGAAGGAGATATCGCTTCTACTGGCCTTTTCGTTTCCAGAGTACAGACTACTTGGTGGACTAAGAATCTCCTCTGGATGAGAGCTATTCTGGGCCTTCGCTTTCTGGAATTGTTTGAAGACGCCCTTCGGGAAATCGCCAAGACCCATCATAACACTGCCAAGGGTGCCAATTAGTGCACCGGTAGCGCCACTTATTGGCTCCAAGGGACTAGCATCTGTATCCCAGTCTCTGTGCCTGCAGAGTTTCAAGCCATTCCATCCATTCTCTATTTTCCCATTCTTCACCAATATACTGGCTACGTGGGAACTCAGCGGAACATCGGTAGCTTTGACTCTCCAGGTTGCGACCTTCGTATTGTCGACCATACACCTGTAGACCCCTCCCTCACCAGGCCGTCCGCCCAGCAAACTCAAGAAAGACTTCGCCCCCACTTCAGCGCCCTTTTCATCTCTGATTCTGGCACCAAGTCCCTCCGCTCGCTCTTGTGTTTGAGGACTTATAGCCATCGATATACTATCGGCCAGTATGTCCGCCGTTAGTTTCTTGAATGGTGTTGGCTCAGGCCCAGCACCAGCCTTTGCTACCATACTCCCCCAAAATGGCTGGTCACCAAAGAATGGAATGATGACGGTGGGTTTGCCACAACTTACGCCGGCCGCAGTGGTGCCAGCTCCCCCGTGGTGAATAACCGCCGAGCAGCGTGGGAATAACCAATCATGCGGGCAATTCCCCAACATCATGACCCCTGGCGGGAGATCCAACTGGTCACCTCCAAGCCCCCCCCACCCCTTGGACACTAGAGCGCGGACCCCAGTTTTGCGCACAGCAGCGAATATCATGTCTGTTAAAGCATTGGGATCATCAACCACGATTGACCCGAATCCGATGTAAACCGGGGGCGGGCCGGATGCCAGAAAGTTGGCAAGGTCTGGTGGGGGCGTATACGATGACGCCAAAGAGAGGAAAAAGAAACCGCTGATGGAGATATGTTGGGGCCAATCTAGTGGTTTGGGGATAAGAGCCGGAGACCAGCAATATGTATGTGGGACTTTAAGTCTAGCGATCATCCCTGGAGCCCACATAGTGCTGATAGGATCTAAGCCCAACTTCCTTCTACGGAATTTGTTTACAAGATCACCTAGACTGTTCGTCATCAGCGGTGATCACTCTTGGAGAGAAGGTGGGACTAACCCTTGCCAAGTCATCATCTCAACAAGTATATAACTAAGGAAATTTGTTACCACGCCCTCGGCATTAGAACTTTGGATATTTGCTAATGGGTGAGGAAAAGCGGTCGTTGGCGACCAAGGCATCCTGGGAAGAAGTTAGTGAATGGTGTATTGTGATTAAGATTATTATTTTTCCTCTTCAAATACGTACGTAAACATCAGATGCAAAGGTACTCCTAGCTTTTCAGCGCAATGAATATGCCCAAAGCTTGGAGGGTTAGCAATGATGGCGTCTGCCACAAAGGGTTTCGCTCCGCTAGAAGCAGAATCGAGGGAATACGAAGTCCCGTCACCGGGTTCAATACCTAAGATATCAAGTTTCAGCCTCTAAGAACCCATGGAAGTTATTGACGCTATCAATGATCTCAATTGGAGTTGGGCTATATGTGAGATACTCACAAGCTCTCCAACCGCCTACAAGCACATCCCACATTGCTTTCCTTCTCTTAGTTACATCCCCGTTCCTCAGACTGTCAAAACCAGGCATTAATCCAGGATTTTTCACCATGAATGCCATCTTGATATTGATTAGCACCAATTCATCCAAGGTCACACGTTGCTCATGGGGCGTGAGGTAGGGAAAGTATGACCTAAACTTACAAGTTCTGAGGGATCACCGCTTAGGGAGAAGAACTCCAGGCCATTTTCCTCAACGAACTGTTTGAATGTCGGATGTGTAGCAACCCTAACCCTGTGTTTGTACTCAGTTTTCAATACCTGGCCCAGGGCAATAAAGGGCTGCACATCCCCCCTGCTCCCAATTATTTGTATGAGTATATTTAGAGGTGGCACATTCTTGGCAAATTCAGGGATATCAAAACCAGGAACCGGCAAATCAGTAGGTTTTCCGTGCCGTGCACGATCCTTTGCTTCCTCTGCCAACGCCAACTGCCCCCTCATTGCCGGAGCTAGAAGTGAAGATAAAGTTGAGGTCCTTTGATTAATGTTAATGTTGATCCGGCCATCGTCTAAGCGTAAGTGTTAATCAGGAACCATTGAATTAAAAGGGGAAACGAGTCTTGAACCAGGGGATAACTAACCAGCAATCTTTGCACTCGTCTCCATCTCGTCCTGTTCTATATCAAGTTCCCCATAGATTTCTGGAGATGCCGGAGGGGGCGAGGAAGCCGGATCCCCTTCAAGCCCAAAGATAAACTCTGATTGGTCATCTGTTGAGCTGGGGTGATGAGGCCTAACCAAAGGCCCGACAGGTACTGAATCTATTGAAGGTAGTGGGCTATATGCTGGAGGTGGAGTATTGTAGTTGGACTGATGAGCCGCACCACCTTCATGTGAAGACTGATGGGGGGTTGGAGGGGGAGTTCGCCTGTCTGTCGGAGGTCGGTCGTCCGACATCTCGATTAGCAGACTTGGCTAGTGATTATTAGGTGCTGGCTGTAAAACTGAGCTGGTTCCACTATTCAGGAAAGCTTGCCTCCGCGATTTTTGGTGAAGAAGGGCCTGAGGTCCGCGTGAGTACTTTTTAGCCGTGAGTATTGCGGGTTTGGTTGAGGATTGGGGATTTTGAGAAGATGCCGATAAGCGAAGACCTTCTCCTTCTATTATACTTTCTGGTTGGAAGTTAGCATAGAAATAGCCTTGATACAAAATCCAGCTCGCCAGATGACGAAATAGCCAAGCTTTGCCACGGGCATTTGGAAACGCGTGGCTCGGGAGGGGTAAGGGCTGGAGGGCCAACGTCAGCAACTGATCCTGGCACAAGTACGATACGTACCGATATTGTGGCTGAGGCGGACCCTTGGTTTTTGGCGCTGGGAGATGCTCGAGTACAATACCGATACGGCAGTACTTGTGCTGGATTGTAGAGGGAGAGAGCCGGGAGGTTGCTAGTAGCCCACGCTTGCCTCGGGTGAAAAACATAGGCTTCAATTCTATTGAAATACCGCGGTAAATTAAGATAAGATCATCAGATCCTTTCATAACTGTCATAGATGTACAGTACTGCTGGCAGTCCTATAAATATCCCAGGTATGATATGGATATATGGAAGGGAAGAAACTGTGGGCATATGGATTCCTGCTTTTCACCTCGTATCGCGTTCTTTCTTCACAACCGACTAGAAACCTTAGATGAGTGAGAGGTAATGGTCACTAATAAACCCTGGCGCGAGCAGTGATGGCGGGGCGAAACCCCACATATAGCCCTCAACCCGAACCGGCTCCAGTCCGTGCTCAGGCTCGATTCCAATCTGCTCGTGAGAAACATTCCTTAGGCCGACCGCAAATATTGGGGACCCCGGAGAGCCTTTAACAGACTTCGACAAACCTCAAAATCCCCTTTTTATTTGAACTTATCATCAGTGCAGTACTACACGGCGCCTTTAACATGGGTGCTGTAGACATCCGCCGGGCAAATTATGGCGGGGTTACAGCCTCAGAGAAAGTAGCCCCCGCTCAAGAGGACCAAAAAAAGGTCTCCAAGCGTCTCTAACGAGTGGTGTTAGGCGCGATTTGAATCGAGTGGGCTCTAAAGGAGCTAATCTAATTGAATAGGGGTTTTTTTTAAGGAATAGTCGAATTTAACGATTAGGAGGTAGTTCCGAGTCAAAAAGATCAACTTGGTTCGTGAATGAAGGCGGGGGTTCATGCGGTGAGACCGGCTCGTAATTCATTCGCCAAGTGATGGGCTGTGATGGGGATACAAAGATAAACGCGCTGCGGTAGTCCTCCATGTGTGCCTGCTATATTAGTTCTTGGACAAGGGTCATTGTTGGCGGGCCTAGGTATAGTGCCATTAGAAAAGTTTTGGGACAAATGCCAAAACACGCACTTTTTCAACGCTTGTAATTTTACTGACACTACCGCTTGTATCTGGAGTACCTTGTAAAAAAATTTCATATTTTTCCGAACCTTTTAGAGGAGGTATGCTGTGTATTCTAGCTAGTATCATAGTTAGAAATAAATGCCAAGATACCTACTTTATACTTTACAATTCAACAAGTGTTGAGACCGTTTTGCCACTAAATAGTGCAAAGAGGTCCAATTACATATTTGAAGCACTAAGTATCATACATGAAACCCAGGCCTCTGGCTACCACCACTTCAAGAAGTGCATATATACAGCTTAGAACTATCAAGAGGCTCTACCAGCTCAATATATTGAATTTGAGATAGCACATGATTTTTTAAATTTCAGAGAATTGTAGTGCTATTGGGTATTCTAGTGTTGAAGCATCTTAAAATGTAGTATAAAATGTAGCATATTTGGTGTGTTTTGGTGTTTGTCCCCGAACTTTTCTAACGGCGCACTGCTGAAAACACACCAAAACGACCGAAATCCAGTCCCCGAAATGTCCAGCTGCACCCCTACCTCTTAATCACTTAAGACAAAGGAAATTTCAATATGTAGCTAAATATCTAGTAAATCCTGGGTTCGCATTTCTGTGGTCGATTCCTTTGTTCTGTGGGCAGCACTCATCAACCTGCATGCCATATCCTCAAACTGGAGTTGAGCACAAAGAATTTGTACGGACTCCCATAGAAAAAGATACATATTTTGAAAATTTCCAATTTTGTACTGCCATTGTTCATCCAATATTGCGCCATATGCTCCAATACTAGAATATCACGATTGGAATACCTAAAACCACTATTTTACCAAGAATTGACTTACTTATTCTCCAGGTGGTCAAGTTCTAGCCCTCTAAAAAACACCATTTTGGTGTAAAAGTGGTCACCAACGATGGCTTTTTCCCGCACTGTATATGGGGCTGGAACTCATGATAGCTGGAGTATACTCTTCTGTGGCCTATAGGTTAGCAAGAGTGGATCATTTGAAAAATGAAAGGGAAGATACCGCCCAAAGAAGATAGTTGCCCAAAGGCCTGCGGATGATCTTCAACTTGGATCCCGCATCCTAACGAGGAGGGCGTTGTAATGAGTGACTTCCTGCAAACATTTAGAACTCGATTTCCTAAATTCCGCTGGATATATCTCCACACTGAAAGACTGCTGCTAAAAAGGACCGTGTTCCTCTGCCCCTCCTCGGAGCTGAGTGAGTACGGCGATTAGCCGGTCTCTAAAAATGTGCCGTCTCACTAGTATGAAATCTCCTGAATTATACTGTGAATTCAAAAAAAAAGCAACAACATTGGTGTATGATCTGCTATAAATTTGGCCTTCAGGACTCAAGGGCCTATTATTGGGGGAAGTTGCTATAGGAGTTCATGGGGTAGGCATGAATTTATGGCTTGTGAAGTGCCCTTTCTGCAAACCCGCTGTCCGGCACTTGCCCCCCTCCTCCGATCCCTTAACTGCCTGATGCTGTCTTTCCACACATTTCCTACTGGAGGTTTACAGGGACACTGAGTAATATGGAAACCAAAATGTATACTATGTGAGTGCATTTTAGACTAATATATACTGGAACGATATTTATTACCTAGTTTTGTGAGTCAACAAGACAGTTTTCACATCAGGATCTTTATCAATATCCCCAAATCCCCTCAGCCATAAGCAACTGGATGAGTATAATGAACGTGGAGGAACGGAATTCAATGGATCCTACAAAAACGGTAGAGAAGAAAGCCAGACGGCGGAGGTACGTAACCCGGGAGCATTGAGGTGCCGTAACCGGAATAATTGAACCTCGTGCTAAGACGTTCAAAATTCCCTTTTGGATAAGAGGGGGGCGCCCCGGACACTGGATTCCCGCCCTCCGCTGGGGCGGGTGAAAAGAAAGATACAGCAAGCCTTACTAGGAGAGGCAACTCTAACGCCCTAGAGTGAGGTTCAATTATTCCAGCTTTTACAGTACAAGATTTGCTCTTCATTCAACCCATTAATGTTTAGTTCCACGCCATCTAGCAACCACAGGTGCTTCACTATCTTCTGCACATAACATTCTAATCACCTCATATAGACCGGCCCCTGACATTTCCTTCCTTTGGCACTTTGTCCTCGCATATAAGGATCGGCAGTACTAGTACACCTATATTAAGAGCTTTTCCCTGGGCCCGAAAGCCTAACTCATGTGGTCTCTCCTTTCTCCTTAAATATCTTGCGGGCTCATGTCAAGTCCAGCTCATTGTTAGGCTAGGTGAGAGGCGGCTGCAGAAGCTGATGTCCCCAATTTCTCCCACGAGGTGATACTGCTTCCATTAGGGCATTTGCTGGCTAACAAAGCCTTGTTGGGGTAGTAATATTTTTCAAAAAGTTCCCGGCTCCGCCAAATCGGATGATTCTAGTGAGGTCACATGAAGAGTGCATTTTGGGCTTACACTAGGGTGAAACGATGGCATGTTATTCCTTCTGTCGTGAATCGTTAGGTTTCTCTAGGTTTCTCGCAAAGCAGCATCCCTGAGTATGTGCTAGCAACTCCCGCATAGCTAGGCCTTACTTTGGGATCTTTCCTTCCCTAACAGGGAATCCCCCTAAGTATTTCTGCAGAGAAGTGCATAGAGAAAGCCTAGAGGGCTGAAACGAAAGAGAAAATAACAGTCCCCCTGAATGCAGAATTGGTCATTATGCTTAAGAGGCAATTATTTGCTGTGCTATTGCTGCGGTCGTGCTCATGCCGGCGTTTTTTTCTCAATAGGCGGGAACCTTATATACCGGAATTCCCTGAGATAAGGGCCCGGACTCGACCCGGGGTGGCCAGGGGTCAAGGTTCCCCTTTCCCGTAAAAGGTAGCAGCAGAACCGGTTTCTCGAGTTGAATGAAGGCCCTTTGTATCTTTGCTTTTAGCTAATTTGTGCTGTTATCCGCCTATAGCACTCCCAGTTTTCCCTTGGAATACAGGTACAGTAACTTACTCGAAATGTGGCGTTTGTAAAATAGATTGCTATTGCATGCGACCAAAAATTGCCCAGAGGATCAGAATTTTGATAGATGCGATGGCAGCCCGTTTCGCAGACCCTACGACATTATAAGTGGTGTATATTTGGAGGTGTGTGCCTTCCCTTGGGCCTAGTGATGTCCCCAGCCAATGCTGCAGGTACTATACTCGAGTGCAAGTTATGGAAAGCATAGCCCCCTGCCTCAAATGATGTTCGGTATTCTAGCTCAAGATTGGCTCTCTGAAGGGAAAGCATCCCGAAGGTTACCGGTTCCCATCTCCCCTCACGGGTAACCCATCTGTGTATCTCGAGGGCATTGGTACTGTTGGCTGATGCTATCTGCTACAAGTAAACAATTTGTCGAGCGCGCCAGCGGGAGGTCCAAAACTTCGAAACAGTAATACCACACATTTACCGAGAACTATGCAGCAGCCGCCTCCCAACAACAAGCGCTGTTCTTAAGTACCGAGCGCCATGAACGGCTGGGGGGGAGCCTCTCAACCCCGATGATCTGCGTCGATTGCTGTACCCCCAAACCCTTTGTTTCCCGATTACCGATTCTTCTCCGTGGAAGCTGTACTTTCTTTTTCGGTTTCTTTCTTTCTAACTTCTCTTTCTTGTTTTTCTCCTACTAAAAATTGTCGCACAATTTCGATCTTAAGCTACCTTCCGATCTATAAGCTCCCGCCTCCCTCCGGTGGGGACCCTTCAATTAGGATTTGCTAGGTAGCTATCGTAATTGCCCTCGTGAGTGCTAGATATATTGAGCTAACTTATATGGAGCATTTCCACAGGGAAATCGATGGTCAGCTCATACTGTCGATAGAGCTATGGTAAAGAAAGTCCTGCTTCGCTTGGTGATCTCAAACCTCTTACTCTTTTTGTTTTGTCGCGGATGACCCATGTCCGGGCGATGATCTCCACACAGCCCCACACAGCCAATAAGATGAGATTGGACTCAATTCAAGCCGAGTGAGAGGTTATGAGATTCTCAACACTTTTATGACATTGCCATGCTTATTTACGCTAACCATTTTTCCCCTTCTCCCTAGGGCTAGCCCTCAGAAATTACCCCATAAAGTAACTGGCGGCGCACCTTCCGAAATGCAAGCTCTGGGTTAATCTGCTCCTTAAATGGTGTGCACGAATTATCTTCGGATGTTCTGCAGGCCCCTAAAACCGACTTCCCGAAAATTGCGTGGAAAGCTGCTGCTTTGGCAACACACAATAGCGCTCGAGCACTCGCACAGTGCCAACCGCTATGCCCTGAATATATGATACCGTATCTGCACCGTACGCAGAAGCCTCTGGAGTTTGTGGGTGTGTCCCTTGCCTACCGTAGTGCTGTACGGTTTTCTTACATGCGGCTCGGTTGATACTTCATTCCGGCGAGCTTCACCAAGATACACACCTAGTTGGAATGTGACCAGAGTGGCAACTTGATAAAGGCAGCTGATAGCCGTCCGGGTGCCGCAATCAAACTACCGGTGACTCTTTTAGTTATTTTTGTTCTTTGACTGAATATTTTCGCTTTTGGTCGGGAAGGCATCAAGAAGAGCAAAAAATGAAGACGTTGGGTCGTTGGCCCAGGTTTAGCTACAACACGAATATATGACCTATTTCAGCGAGGGGAACACTGGTACCATACATCGCGAAATACTTAAACACCGAATAGCCCGAGTTGCCATATTTCAGCACTATCTCCTACCTAATCGACCTCAGATTCCACGGAATATCGTGGCACCAAAACTTTTAGGTCGGGTTCATTCACTATCAACGAAGGCAACCCCCCTCGCCACATAAAATGACGTCTAGAGTGGATAAAAGATAGGAGAATCTCTCAAGTTTTCTTGGGCGCACCCCCCCCCCCGAGCTTCCAACCTCAAGAACCTTGAGGTGCGTATAGAACTATCGGGTTCCCTCATACGATAGTACATGACATGCCTTCTCCCGAATGCCGCTAGTGCTCAAGTTTATAGCTCTAGAAGGGCACTTTCCTTCGCAGCCATCCCGGCGGGGGGATTTCTCAGCCTGCTTGCCCCCCTCTCTGGTCACACGGCTACAAAACATAAGGAAATAAATATCAATAGCGGCCTGTTCGGGTGTTCTTATACCTTGCATAGGAAATTGAGCAGGAAGCGAGAAAACTAACAAGAGCCCGGCATTCGAAGAGGGGAAACTCTTTTAATATATTCTGTTGCGTTTTCACTTGAGCGATTTTGCCTATTGCTGCAAGATTTTCTAGAATATAAACAACCATGGCGGCCGTCACATCACGCTAGAGACGACTTGCATGTTGAAGCGCCAATGAAAAGAGAACTCTTAGGGAAGGTTGCATGACAAAGTGCAAGCCAGCGCGCGGCAACCACACAGAACCCCATGTTTTGAGATCAGGTTTGACCGACCTTGGTTTTTCTTCTTTTTTTCCTCATTTTTTTTCATTTTTTTCGTTCCCATGTCGTATTTTACCTCCCACTCTTTGCTTTTTCCCTCTTTTCCCTTCTTTCTTTTTCTTTCTTCCCTCCCTTGTGTTTAAATTTTGGTCACTTTTCTATTGGTCTTCATGTCTGCTTTGTGATTGGGAATTTTTCCGGTTGAAACTTTGTGTTACGATGTTTCGCTAATTGATAAGGGGGTCGGTTGCCTAGGCTCAAGAGGGAAATCGGTTGATCCATGCTTTCTGCATCTGAGTGTCCGCACGACCACCTCCTTCGCGATCAACGTCGTTGAAGATGCTTCACTGCCAACCACAGAAGCAATTGGTTAAATCTGGAAACAATGACCATATGCCTTCGCTCATACAGCGTGTGCTAGAAAAAAGATAGTCGAACCTGAGGTACAGGAGTTTTCCTATAATTTCATTTCCCAGTTTCCAGGATAATTGAACAAACTTACGGCATGCTTTTATGTCGAATCTTCTTATGAAAACGAAGTAATCCAACAAGGCGAAGGATGGTTGGACAGGTCTGCATGGCCTGGGGTTCTACCAGTCTTACTTTGGCCCCAAACTTGCATCTATATCGCCCTACTTTTACTGCTTTCTTCCGATGCGCTCTCTTTGAGAGGGGGGGGGGGGTATGCGGCCCTATTCGTAAGTCTGCCGTTTGTTCTTCTCATATGCGCGTGTAGTATTCTCCCTTCTTAGATATTAACCTGCCCCCCGGGGCCATCCCTACAGCTGAGCTCCGGGCCAATCGCAGACAATTACTAAGGGGGTAAAAAATAAAAATAAAATCCGTTTCGAAATCCTTCCTAAAGCTACAGAAGCTCGGAAGGATATAGAACCAGTAGAACCCCCCTCCTGAGCGACGAATGGTCTGCAGGACTAGTTCTGTCCGCAAACAAGACTCCACCTCAAGGTCAATAGTCGTTTGCTGCCATAACAAAAAGTCCTCCTATCAATAAGGTCATCTCTCCCCAAAGCCATCCCTCTCCCCTACTTCCCCACCACCACAACAATAGCCCTACCTGCTCCTCAGGGGATCTCATATAGTCCAGCCTTCCCAGCCAAAAGACTATGTGCTTTTGCGGACCGGAAGAGTACCCACACGAAGAACGCAGTATACCCAGAGTCGTCTCGATGTCAGAAAAGTCATCCTCATCTTATGGTCGCTACTCCCAGCCTCCCTCTCCACACCGCTCCCACTACACGCTGGGTTCGGGACGGTCAGCCAAACGCCAATCTGTAAGGATGACAGAGCATGACCCATACTCCTACGATAGTGGCTACGAAAGCGTGGGCGCTTCACTCCGCCGGGAATCATATACTCCCCCGCCAGTGCTAATCCAAACCATGCCAATGGGCTGTGTCGACGCTCCCAATCGCGCTAGCAGCGTAGCCCCCGGTGGTGGTCGCCGCCCACTCGGTGCGCGTAGCGGCGAGATGGGATACAACCAGCCACGCATCCTCCGCGACGGAGGTCTCGGACCGATAGTTCACCAGGGGCACTCCGCCTCCGGGTTCCAGATCCCGCATCACACGGGACACCCAGCGCATGTACACTCCAGCGGGCCGAGGGCCTCGATCCCCAGGCAATTCAGCATCAGCGCGAATCCGGAGCGCGGCAGGCCCGGGAGGTACGTTGGCTACCGAGACGAGAGGGATAGTTGGCTGGAGGGGCGGGGATACAGCAGCAGGGATGACTATCGCGATGACAGGGGGTCCTCGAGCAGCGAGGATAGTTGGGCCAGCGAGAGACGGCTGTTCCCAAGCAGCGCAGATAAGAGGGCGAGTTATGCTGCACCAAGTTCAACCACCGAGAGCTTTTACATGTCGCCCTCTTTGAGGAGGTTCCCGTAGCCCGGAGATTTTATGGTCGCACATTAGCCGTTTGGGGATTCCGTTTTCATTTTCGGGGAGTTTAGGGCATTTGTTAACTTTTGGTTTTTCCCTTCTATCACCCACTCACTGAAATCATACTCACGGCCAACCGCTTGACATTTTTCCTTTGTTTTGCACAAAAAAAGAGAGCTGTATTTTTTCTTTCCTTTTTTTCTTCATCCATCTATCTATATCCCAGCATCATCAGCACCACGATTCCATCCCACGAGCATTGTTTCTATAGCTTATGACATGTATCATTTGTTTTTCCTTTTACCAAACTTAATTTACGATTTTTTATTTTTTATTTTTTCTACCTTCCTTTCGTCCTTTCTTTCTTTTTTAATGGGGAAAGAAAAGGAAAAAAAAATCATCGAGAGAGAAGGGGGTGCGGGTGGAGGACGATCTAGGAATGCACGGGAGTTGGTTCTTATTGGAAGGCATAACTTGACCTACAATATTTGTTGAGCTGGTTGGTTTGAAGAATTGAGGGGGGGTTGGCAGAGCGTTCAATCTTATAAAAATAATTTTGAAGCCATCCAAATAATATTAATTTTCACCCCTAAAAAATCGAATTGAATGCCAACGATCAAGGATAATCCATTCGTTCCCATAAAAATTTGGTTCAAGCCATCAAGATATCATCGCGAGATCTTGATACACAGTAAGTTACCTGTCCGAATTTCCATCCTATATCTAAGCCTGTGCACGTCGAGCGTGGGATGCCGTGTGTACTGTACTAGTATAGTACTGCACTCGCGGGGGGGAGGCCAGTAAAAATCGGAAAACTATTTCTGCCGATCCCATACAGGCCTCTATGGAAACAAAGAGTTATGTTTTCCCACTTTTCACGATCCCCCCGAGTACGTAAAATACATATAAATAAATACCACCTTCTTAATTGGTATTATGGTAACCAATGCTATCGCCACTAGCGGCAAGGGGAAATGTACTCTATCGTACAGTATGAAGAAGGAGAAGGAGAAGAAAGGGCAAGGGGGAACAAAGCAAGATCCAAACCACCACCCAAGATTAGCGGCAGCAGTACGAATTCAAACCCCACCAAAAATTCGGGAATCCGGTACTCCCGCCATATTGTAACCATCTACTCGAGTAGCTACTCAGCCGTCCCAAGGCAAAGTACTGTACATAAACCCTGGGAATCGCAAAGCTTCAATATATCGACCAAGAAATCTCCGATCTCTTACCCTCAGCTGAGACTTTCCTCCACAAATCATGAGACATAGCACGCCCTTCCCTCCAACCCTCCCAAAAAAAGATGCCTGAAGCGTCCGTGCTGACATCGAAAAACCCCCTCCCTCGCCCCCCCCTGCTACCAGGGTTTCGTTAGTTAGGCAATGGTGGCTCTAAAGTATGGTCCACCGCTTCTGGATCGATCGAGGTGGGCCCGAAGACGAATGAAATGGGTCCCTGAAGAAATTGGGAATCCCACCGTTAACTTATCCCTCGCCGTACCTTTTCTCATTTTTCCAGGTTGTCCAATCCCACTTTGTAGGGGGGGGGGGTATCATAATGTATCTATCGATTGGGGGTTTGTTGGTTTTGATGGTTGGTTGGGTACCGAAGGGCACAAGGAAATCGTCTATCTCTCTCCGCGGGGTCGGAAGCCGCTGGATCCCATCTAGATAACCTCTTGAAAAGCGTGGTTTTTCATAACCGACAGGTACGAAAAATTCTGAAAAGATTCTGAGCTAGTAGTAGACGAACCCCCGGCTACTCTCTTTTGCACCTCTGTTGTAATGTGGTAATACCACGACACCTTTCATCACTTCCTTTTTTTTTCTTTTTTCCCTTCTTCACTGCCTCTCCTACTCGGGTATGGGGGTCCCGCCTCGCTGAGACTCACAAGACAAGTTGTTTTCTTTTTTGCTTTTCTTTGAGGACGAGAATACGCGTTGCAGTCAAGCGTTCTCCTTTGGGAACCGATGTGCTGATCGAGTGCATCGCCCATTTGTAAGTTCTATTAGACAACCCTAACCGCAATCACCCCCAATCTAATGATCCCACCGGAATATTCCCACACAGAATGAGTTTCTCCAGACGCATGGCCTAGTATTAATATTCAGGGATAGCACAGGGGCAAGTGGGGGGGGGGGGGTTAATACTTGCCTGCTCTAAAACTTGAAAACCTTCCATTGAGCACCTCTTCACCAAACTTCAATGCAAGCAATCAAATTTATGACGGCCAGAAAAATGAATCACCCCTCGAACAGATTAAGGCTGTAGAGGGCGGATTTCCACGAATACTGCCTCCTAACACAAACGTGCGGGGAAGCCTTTGATTAAACAAATGTGGGGGCGGGGGCGGGGGATGGGAGTGTCCAGGCTGTGGGGTATAATAAAACAGGGGAACATCAAATATGCAGAGGCATAATATTATCATGCAAGCAGGCGAATATACACACCGGTATGATTACCGGTAGCTCTTTTGCATGTGTGCAGGTTGTCATCCCACAGGAGGTTCGCAAATGCCACGGCAGTAGTTATGGATGCCATGAATGAAGGAGGCAGAACATTTTTTCCCCCGCGGCGATGGCGATGCTTAACCTCACTCAGCTGTGACAGAGTTAACTTTAGGCCGGGTGATTTCTGGGGGTAAACTGGGGCCGTACTGCAACTAACTATTCGAGCACGGTAAGAGCTTGAATAATTGGACCATGTGCCAAGTAGTCCAAAATTTCACCCTCTAGAGGAGGGGCGGAAAACACACCAAAAGACCGCCCCTGAGGCGAACGAGAAGGAGGACGCCAGATCTTACTAGTAGAGGCAACTCCAACGTCCCAGCACATGCTCCAATTATTCGAGTGCTTGCAGCACCGGCACAGTACCTTCGCAAGATGATGGACGTCCCCTAGTTCGGCAGGGTTGTAATCGGGGATTCAAACCAGGGCTGAAATCATGTGATGGCGATCTTGGCGAATATTTCCTGTCCCCCCACATAGCCTATTAAGTAATCCTCCTAACGTTTGCAAAATGGACTGCTATTGCATGCTACCAAAATTCTGAGGCTCTAGCCCATTTTTGGCTTATGCAATAGCAGTCCATTTTGCAAGAGTTACGACATTACGAGTACAGTAGACGCAAGTATGCGGATCCGTGGCTAAACGCTTATCACAGCATCACCGAAACATTCTGGAGTAACACGAGCACAAGGCGAGGTAAACAAGAGCACTGTAACACAACAGGCGCGCTGCGAGTAAGGTGAAAGTACGTGTACGGGTATACAAGGCGAGAATGCTAAGACCGGAAGTAGCACATTTCCTTCTTGTATTCACTCAGAGATCTCATTCCTGACAGAAATCAGTACTGCAGGAAACCCACGGTAATACAGAATGCCTTGAGAGGGGTATTGAACTTACTGGTACTCGGTTGATATCAATTGATCAAGCTGTAATCAGATCGATTTTTAGAAGAATCCCTGGGATCGATGGTTGACAGGTGGAAGTAACTTCAGGTATCGCGATGGGATCTGGCCCGAAGAACTTGAACGCAGGAGAAATGTTCTAGGTCAGGTCATTGAAATCCCTCGGGGTAAGGGCAGAGAGGTCATAGCGAGCCCAGCCCTCAGATAAGACAAACAGAGGAGAAAAATGCACAGCACCTTGATTAAGCAAGGGGAAAAAAATTATATCATAGAGTCCTAGGATATTTCTCGTGTATACAAGAACTTGTGGTGAGGAAAACACCTTACTACCCCTTTCAGTTTCTCGACTTCGAGTACCGGTGGTCCGATTGGTACCACTACGCACCTGCCGTGCCAGTGTCTCGCAGCCAGTTAGGTGACCCGCAGCGCACCTGTCATGGGCTCGCAGCCAATTCCTGTCCCGCCACTTCCAAGTCAGCCCAAAACTCCAGGAGTGATTCACAAAATGCTTTCCCAAAGAACAACGCATGAACCCCCAAAAACACCTCTCAGGAAACCAATCGGATATCTACCCTTCTGTCAGCGAATAATATGCGCGAGTGATGATTGATGATCTATGTCTCACCTGCTGCGTGAGTGTTTATGGGTTGACGAGCCTATCCATACACCGAATGATCTGTACAAGCACAATCCTGCGGATTATTTGCACTTAATCAACCAGTCATTGAAGCCGCCCCCTCAAATAGATCAGTGAGCGAATAAACCCGAGCTTCATCAGTCTGCAGTAAGTGATTGACCGGAATTTGCCAGACAGATAACCTGTCACTTATAGATGACAGCAGGAGTTAAATACCTAGAGGGAGATCACTGGGGCGGGAGGTGAGTAAATCCAGAACAAAAGGTGTATGACCTTGGCGTGTTTACCTAGAGCAAGGTAGAGAATCTAGGGCGGGGGAAGAAGGAAGGAAACACCTCGATTAACGGACCGGAAGCAGACTTAAGACACCTTGGATTTGACGACAACCACGGTTCATCGCCTAGGTGCCGAAGAGGTATCACAAACATTTCTTACGCTATCGAAGGCAACACGACCAAAGCGGCACGCACAAAATAATGTCTACCATCAGAAGTAATTTTCCCGAACCTATTGGGACCTGACCTTGAAATCCAAATCCTAATTCATGAAATAGTCTATCGGTACCCTCAGCTCGACACGACGCGCTTAACGTGCAGAAAGACACCATCACCGCAGAGAGCATCCTATCTCCCATGCACTGCTCACACTTCGGAGTTTGATATGGTAAGGACACACCGCAAACCTGGGGGATTCGGTGTCTCTGATGACAGCTACCCTTTTTCCCGGTAGTCGTTCGGAACAGTAATTCATCGATACACACCCAAACTGGTAATAACAAGCCTTCCCATAACTTCAGAAACAAGTTACCCTCTCAAAGTTAGCAGGGGTCCCCTTAAATCTACTAGAAAAACATAATAATCAGAGCCGGGATCAATGGTCTAGTAGTAATGATTTAGTCACTTCCTGCTTGGGCTCCCCGGGGTTCTGGTTCAGGTCTCTGGCAACGCTTCTGAGGAGTGAGTCTGGAAGAAGGATCTAAGGCTCCTGCATAAACCTCTCTTGCCACAGATTCCCTGTGTTTCTCTCCCGTTCAACTTCACAGTTTCTCTCACCTGTCCAACGCGGGTTCCAATTGCACTACAGCGGTTCTAAGATCGATGTGCTGCGGCCGAGGACCTATACGCAGCTGTCCACAGAGCTAGTACCTGGGTTTAGTGTTCGGTGCCAAAGCTAACTGTCATGATTCCGAGCACTCCAAAACACATTTCCCCTAGTAAAACGACTAGAGAATTCATGCCGCCTTTCCTTGCAGTAACCAACACTACCACACATTCTTTCCGCCCTTTACCTAACTATCCTATTCTCGACTAAATGTTGAGAAATGGTCCTTTGGGTTGAGGAACGGAGGCCTAGTATGAGCTTCCTACTCACTATTGCGGATATGTGGGCGGACGTGGAGGTTGGGATTCCACCCAATATCTTGCGTCATCAAGATAGGGTATATATATACCGCTCATGTCTCCCGTAGTTAGGTAGATAACTTAATCAACAATCTTCCGCTGCAAGACAAAACGTTCAATTTCTGAAACTAAGTTCAAGAAGTTGTGGAGTGACAAGCCATGACGCCCCCCAATATCTTACCCATAGGCGTCCTTCACCACCATTCATCACATTCCCAATCATGTATTAAGTCAGAGAGTTGAACCGTTTCCCGCATTATCTCCCAATTCCCTGCCAAATTAGCATCACGAAAAAGGATAAGGGCTGGCTGACCCTCTATGACTTAAGATGGCCTATTTGAAATCACGATTTCAAATCACGGTCCGAAAAATTTCCAAATCATGATTTACGAGCCTCCCTCAGTCAAACAAGGTTGCAACTATGAACGACGGTATCATATCATATTTGTTCTACCCTCCGGGGCTTAACTTGCTAGCTTTTGATAAGGGTACAAGACAAGGAAATCTTGTATAGCTTAAATACCTAAATCAAATTTGAATATTTTTCAAACCACGACTTGAATTTTTCACAGATATTGATTTGAAAAAAAAACCCCCAGCCTAACACTGTGAACGTCTCAAATCATGCATGACTTGAGATAGCAGATGTCATAGCCTAGATCTCGGTGATCCAAGCAGGCGTAAGTTAGTACGAGAAAAAGAGAAAAAGAAAAAGAAAAAAACTCTTGAGACTTGAAATGTATCGTAATTAATCCTTAGGTATTAGCTATGCAGGTTTCAGCCATAGTTGAGGTAGACAAAGGAAATTGGCTGTCTCAATAGTTAGGTCCCCTCTTTGTTTTCCTTTCCTCTGTAAAAACTGGGCAGTAGTAGTAGCGGAGGGGTTCTAATGAACATACTGTAGGACTGAAGGCTCATTCAGAAACCTGGGTATATCATATATGTACCCTAGGCCCCGGGGATATACAGTTTATTCTCTATCATAATAATATTATTATTATCCAGAATTCCCCATAAAACTGCATATGAATAATATGATACCTAATATTTCCCAGAGGAAAAAAATAAATCATAGATCCAAGTCTCGATTAGAACCCTGCCATACCCACCATGTAACCGACAGCGCCACAGAATGCTCATTTGGCCTTAGGATTGATCCGTCTCACGGTAGTATGTAGTTTTAATACTCATAGTTCCTGACCCGGAGTACTGAAGATACAGAGCGGTTAGCTGTTGCCGGAATCTAGGGGACTGTGAGCGCTCTCGGGTTTTGGCACGGGATGTTTACATACTGTCGGTAAGTAGGTGCGATACAATGGGGGGTGTGGAGGTGAGATTGTATTATAAGTGATGTCTCGTGTGATAAGAGGGTTCCCCTAGAGCGTGGGGAGGGTACCGTATTTACTAGAATAATTGAACCTCACGCTAGGACGTTGGAGCTGCCTTTGCTGGTAAGGTCTGGCTCTTTTTTCCTTTTTTTCCTGCCCAAAGCCCGGTCTGAGAGAGGGAATTCCAGACGTCTTAGCGTGAGGTTCAATTATTCCAGTAAATACGGTACTACATCTTCAAATTAGGCTATGTTCGGTAGAGAGTGTATTGGTGTCCGAGTCCTTATTCTTTCAACATCGCCAGCGGTGTCCTATATACACACAAACTTGACTACAGAGAAAACCTTTCTTCAGCCCCGTCCAAGTCCTCCACTTCCATTCCATCACCTTCTCCTTCCTTCCAGACATCACTCTCAAACTTCATCCAAAACATTTCGTCCTTTAATCCCTTGCCTCTGTTTCGTCTACTTATAGAGTTTTTCTCACTTTTCCATTCTTGAACATTCCTGGTACCTTAGCCTGTTTCGCTACTATCATAGTGTGACACTTGTTCGTTCCACTTCCTAGAAAACCTTAGTTCCAACCTTCGGCACACCCTGGTTCCAGTTCCTGCATCTCTCCAAAACATCTCCACTGCGCCTAACCTTTCGCCCATGCAAGCCATTGCTTCAACTCCCATGTCCTCCAACATTCCCCGGGCAATACTTCTCCTAATTCAAACACCCGGTGTTGTAGTTCGTGCTATGGATATGGAACCTTCGTGAAGATTTTAACACTATAGAGTATCCTGAGTCCCGTACATCCCTCTTTACAGAAGCAGCCAAATGGTATAATATGTAATAAAATGGAGCCCCCTGAACCCATTTCCCCTCTAGGTACCCGATGGTGCCGGTGCTGTTCTGAGTCCCCAGGAGAGTGTCGGATAACTCCTAGCGGAAGCTTAAGCCTTGTCGCACTTATTAGAGCATTAAAAGAGTCCGGGTGTTTCGCAAGTTACTGTCCCTGCCGGGCTTGGCTGAGGAAGTATCTTGATAGGGCGATAAATACTGAGAAGGTGGCTTACTAGAGCTGATAGTGATTCTATACTAAGGGATTTAGTCATCTCGGCACTAGATGATTTCTACGTATGCGTTCAGAGTTTCCAGTCGCTATTGCAAACTGAAAAGAGGTAAAAGGTTTCCCTTAGTTTTTCTCTCTTGCTTCTGCTACTCTGCTGAACGCGAACCTATAGTCCAGAGTCGGATTCTACCACCTGGTAGCAGGCCTGATTTCTCCTAAAGTCTTATTGAGGAAGGCTAAGGTCTTCAGTTTCCCAGTTCCCATAGGACAGGCTTTCTTGAGCCACCTACCCTATGTGATGGATTGTCCAATAATAACTCATTGTTAGGGGCATTGAACTCTTGGGCTCCTGCTAATTGCACAGGAGGTTATCAGTTTCTTGACATGTTAACCACTGCGCCAGCAAGGCATTTCACATAATAATACCCCGGGAAAAAATACACATCCTGCTGGAAAATGGACTTGGATTTTCGCCGGAAAGTTAAGGATAACGTACCACTTTATTAAACTTTGAATCTCGAGTTCTGTGTATCCCCCTTTCAGGTAGTGGCCAAGAGCCATACATAATACAAAGGACTGGTACTAACTTACCTCGCTTTACTAAGAAAAAAAGCTACGTATACAAGGCAATAAATAGGGAGAGGGGCAACAGCTGCCTTCCCAAGGTAAAAAAAAGAAGTATTTCTTTTTTCTTTTTTCTATTCTTACTTTTATATATTTATATATTTTTTCATTTTTTTTTCATTTTTTTTTTTTTCATATTTCATTCTTTGCTAACCCCCGTCCCATTTGCTTCTGCTACCCGCCGATCGCCAACCTTTGAGGTCTAGAGCCGGATTCTACCTCCTCGTAGCAGGATTGTTAAACCCCACAGCCCTATTGATGAGGGCCAAGTTCTTCAATCTCCCAGTCCCCATAGGGCAGGATTTTTTAATTCTCCTGCCCTACATG
>Ga0307513_10002771_pt1 | contig 24100 bp, 28 predicted proteins | sample 15_EM_MG_FD_202174 | JGI IMG/M metagenome (GOLD analysis project Ga0307513, IMG submission 202174) | Populus trichocarpa ectomycorrhiza microbial communities from riparian zone in the Pacific Northwest, United States - 15_EM | ecosystem: Host-associated > Plants > Roots > Unclassified | place...
AAAAAATTTTCGAAGCCCACCTTGCTCCCGGGGAAAAAAAAACCACACCCACGAAAATAGCTGAATGTCCCACACGAACAAAACTTCCCACCAGTGCGAAGCTAAACGGATGCTAACAATGCACCCTCATCCTTTCTCCCCACCGTGACAGTGTCGCTGCCCATTCTCATCCGACTCTAGACAGCTGATGAGATGACGAGGAGCCCGTTATAATGTATACCTTTGTCAAGAAGATTTCCCCCCATGAGCCGCGACCTAGGCCTAGGCCGAGCCGCGAGCGACGGCTCTAGCTTCCAATCCCAAAGCAGAAAATCTTTAGCCGCTTTCAGGCCGAGCCGAGCCGGCACTCACTAAATGCGCGTTCTCCCGAACTCCAGGCTTCCCACTTCCGTGCATACCACCTCAGCGAATCGCTCTCAGGGGATAAACACAACCTTGCATTCAACAAGGGTGTTGCGTTTACGAGATATTAAATACACAGTACGACATATTCCTACAAGGTCACAAAACAGCAGAATAAAATTTACACATGAAAAGTGAGAATCAAGCTACGTACGAAGAAACAAGAATAGAATCAAGTACACCATATGAGCATGAGAATGAAATAAATAGCTATATGCTCAGACCAATAAACTTGGATGTAATTTCTGGGATAGCATTGGCAAGCTTCCATTCCACACACCAGCGATGGAGGGGAGATGCAAAAGCAAAGCTGACCTCTTCTGGCTGGCCAATGTCGCGAAGTGTGTCGGTATGAAGCCAACCATTGCAAAAGCAGGACTGAAGGGCGTTCTGGTCGTCTTCAGAGGTGAAGTCGGATTTGATTACAAGACCATGATGAAGGACAGACGAGAAGATATGTGCAATGGATGGGACTTGGAGGTCCTTATCTTTGGGGAGACCCTCTCGAAAGGCGGATGTGGTGAGGTGTTCGCACAAGTAATGCGGACTAACTTTTTCCAAAAACATGTTCCACGTGTACAGTTCGCCTGGGAAGTATTTGAGTTCACAGTACGACTGAAATACAAAATTAGATCATCGCTTCTGCCAAGTAGAGAAGACATACATCATGGGAAACAATTGCCATCACGAAACCCAAGACTGCGCCTACATGTCCTCCAGGAAGACTAAACACAGAGTCGAAGAACGACGAATCAAAATAATATTCTTGGCTGGGGTAGTGCCTGGAGATGAGGTCATCAAACTCTTCCCGAGAAAAAAGGAGCCCGATGGGTGGGAGGCCATCCCCGTGGTGAAGAGGACGTAATATAATAGTCTGCCCATCGTTCCATTCAAGTGGAGTCCCTTGTTTGTAGACCCGCGACGTTGGGCTGCCATAGCTTGTAAAGGCGATAGCGCGACGTTTGTCATATCTGTGCATGGTCTTGAAGAAATCGTTCCAGAGTTGTATATCATTATACGACATCTGTGCGTCGTCAAATATAAACAAGGTTTTCTTGTCTGGAACCCAGCGCTTCCTCCTGGAGAGATAGCCGTAAGCGCCACCAAATATTTTTACCTCCTCAACTGGCCAACCGCTAACCCATATGACATCCACGTCTGGGTCACGCTGAAGAACATAGCGAGCAAGGAGTTCGGCAAGCACCGTCTTTCCGCTCGCAGGAGTCCCACAAACCTACAGGAGTCAGGAAGGATTCCAGATCAATCCATGTCATAATAATACCTGAATGAACGTATATTTTTCAAGTCGTTGGTACAGGACGAGATGAGTGTGAGATGGCGGTAGAAACCAAAATCCGGACGAAACCGCAGGTCGGAAAGAAAGAAGATTTTGTCATAGGCGTGGAGTGTCCGGAAAAGAGGGAAAATGAAATAGCAGGGACATGATGTACATGAGCGGAGTTAGGGAGAGGAAAATTGTGACAATATCGCCAGTGGGCGTTTGTGGGACCAAAGGGCAGGGGATAGGTGGAAAGTCACGGAATTGTCAGTACTATTCATATGCAGGGACATCTACTCACTATAAGATGGCAGCTTTACAAAGACCCGTAGCTTTGGCGGCCTATCACTGGATTGGTCGGGCCAGAAAGACGAGACAGTCTCCCACTCCTTCAAGCGTTCAACACCTTCGTCGCTCTTTTTGAACGTGAGTTCGCGAAAAGTACCACAATAAGATTCAAGATCTACGTCGACCTGACAAAACACAGAAAAGTGGGCTGTAATGTTCATGCTAAATTTCAGTAGGATGTAACTCACTTTTAGCAGCACCAAATCCTTGGCAAGAATGCCGCGGAAGCTACCTTTCTCGTGAATGCGTGTTTTCAAGTCCGTGATTAGCTCGTTGCCCGGTATCGTGACTGGGAACGTGTAAGTTTCACCTTCGACAAGACAGCGAAGTCGTCGGGGGGCGTCGCTCGATAGACCGTGTGTATCAAACATGGCCATAGATGTCATTTGGGCTGGAACTGGGCCTTTGCGATTTTTTTTCCCTCGACGAGGATTCCAAGAAGTATTCGTCAACGCGAAGATGTGAAACTGAAAGAATATGGTGGAAGGAGTAGATGAGTATTGAAATCAGATCAGCAAGCTTAGTCGTTCAAGAGATCGAGATAAGATAAAGATAAGATTTCCGGTTGTCCAGACTCCAGAGGACAAACTTAACTGGATGAGGAACTACAGTACAAGGTCTCGGCTATATACTATAGACTACAGAATGAAAGGATAGAAGGATAAAATAGGACCTGCAGCCCAAAGAATGCAAGAAAACAATAGAAAAGAGGAATCATAAATTTTGCCTAAATCGGAAACATCCGAGTGACCGCATCTAAGGTTGGCGGGAAGTCCACGGCAGGTTTGCATTCCCGACTTTGATGGCCGCTGCTTTCCATCAGCTGCCATCAGTTCGGCAACCTCTTTGAGCAACTTCAATGAACTCAATGGGGCCCCAATGTCCCTCATCGGATAACAAGAGTGGGATTTTGTCCAAAAAGAAAGATTTAAGGTCGATTACGTGCCTCAGATTTGTACGACAGACAATTTGCGGAGGATTGTGATGTATAGGCGTTTATTTTGAGATACTTACTGTAGCTAACTCCGTTTAGCTACAGCTTCTTTTTGCCTAAAATTTAATTTCATCCCAGGTTTACTCTAAAATCGTAGAAGAAAATATAGACATAACTTGGTCTGTATCGCAAGCTAGGTCTGAGGAGACTGAGAACCACGAACAATGCCAACGTGCTTTTGATGCCATCAATCGTTCAATGAATGATCTCTCGCACAATTTCATTTTGTGTCAGGTTTGCAGTGGAATTCAGAGATATACAATGAATGGAATTTTATTTTGCTCTAAAACTTTCCTGAGATGCAAATAAAGCCGAGCTTCAATGATGCGCAAGGGTGGCCAGTGCAAGCTGAGTCTGCCGAGAACGGAAATCAAATGGCAGGTAATGGCAGCCAAGTGCGGAAGCCCAAATCCTGCCGTGGACTTCCCGCCAACGCTACGCATCACTCGGGTGTGTCTTCTTGTGTACACGAGTGCCACGTCTCGTTTATCCCTATCTGTACCTTCTTCTAGGCTCTCACCATCTCCCGTCTCTCTCGAGTCTCGACTCACACTATCCACTTCGAGTCGGCATATCGCCTTCATATACCACTTTTCGACCCACCCACCCATCACCAGGACTATCGGTAGAGAAGAGTCGATGGAAATGGGGTTCATCCGCCCGCATCCCCATCGGCTCTTCGCCCTGGAGTCGGGACGGCGTTCTTCAAGCCGTCCAGCCTTCACACCCACCTACACTACCGTAGTCTACCTCTGTACACATGTCGCACGAGGACAATACACGAGATACGGAGATAGCGGCATTGTGCATGCTTCTTTAATTTCAGCTGCTTACACTGCGGGAAGGGGACAATTCTGCGGCGCGCAGAATGGGTGCAGAATTCAATTCACCATCATAAAATTCTACATATAGTAGAATAATTAATTGTCAATAAATTTTCCCATGATGCTAAAGACAATTAGAATATATGTATGCAGAATTTTATGATGGTGAATTGAATTCTGCATGGATTCTGCGTGCCGCAGAATTGTCCCCTTCCAGCCTAGTCCCCCCCTTCCAGCAGGGACTAGGCTGGAAGGGGACAACACTGCTGGAAGGGGACAACACTGCTGGAAGGGGACAACACTGCTGGAAGGGGACAACACTGCTGGAAGGGGACAATTTTGCAGCGCGGAGAATCCATGCAGAATTCAATTCACCATCATAAAATTCTGCAAATATTCTAATTGTCTTTAACATCATGGGAAATTTTATTGACAATTAATTATTCTACTATATGTAGAATTTTATGATGGTGAACTAATTCTGCACGGATTCTGTGCGCCGCAGAATTTTCCCCTTCCAGCAGTGTTATTCGCCCTATTTAGCTTGGGCAATAATCAATGCAGCATTCTCAGCAGCGAGTGAGTCCACTTTCACTGATATTTCAGCCATGACTGCGGCTCCCTTGGTTGCCTGTGCAGATTGCGGCATAAGCGCGGCATCCTCAGCCTGAAAACGCTACCGTGCGAGTGAGCCGGTTCATAGTCTCGTTAACCTGACTCAGGTTCGGCGACGTGACGATGAGAAGAAATGTCGTTCCCATGTACTGTCGCCGGTCCACTGTTTCCGTTATAATTAATGTATCATAACACAAAGCCAAATTCGAATCGTCATTTTGACAATTAACGCAAGGCAAATGAAACAGTGCTTTATGCGTGCAACATCGGGTTTGTTGACTTTGGTAATCAAAAGAAGACGAACCAGGCTGAGGCTCCAGCATCAAAGAGAATCTCATGATTATGGAAGGGAATTAATAATATATAACGTTTGATCGATGCAAAACCAGTCGAGGCGTTGTAAAGTCCCGAGAAGAGGAGGGAAAAAAAAAGAAGCCTGCATGGCTATGAGTATATCCTCAGACCTTTAATCTCGGAACGACCGGCCAAGCGCTGGTGTTAACAAGCCTCCACTCCACAAAGCATCATTGGAGGGGGGGAAGGAAGAACATAACCGACTTCTTCAGGGTGGTCGACGCCCTTGTGGCACATGTCAGACTGAAGCCAGCCATTGTAATAGCAGTGCCGAAGTGCCTTCTGATAGTCTTCAGAGGCGTAGTCGGATTTGAATACAATAACTTGACAAAGGACAGCGGAGAAGATATTTCTGACGGACAGAGGCCGGAGGTCTATGCCCTGCGGCACGCCCTTCGTAAATACTGTGGTAAGGTGTTCGAACAAGTCGTATGGAGCAACTTGTTCCAAAAAGGTGTTCCAAGTGTACGGTTGGCCAGACTCGAGTTCACGATACGACTAAAATGCAAAGTCAGTTCGTCGCTTATGCTAAGTAAGTAGAGGGGACCTACATCATGGGCTATGATTACTGTCATGAAAGCCAAGACCGCTCCCACATGTCCTTCAGTAAGATCAAGAGCAGAATCGAAAAATGACAAGTCGAAATGATTGGGATACTGCCTGGAGATGAAATCGTCGAACTCTTTCCCGGGAGAACAAAAGCTCGACAGTTGGGAGGCCGTACCCGTGGTCAATAGGGTGTAAAGTCACCTTCTACGACTTGTTCCATTGAATTAGTATTCCTGGAACGGAGATCCGCGGACTTGGGGTGCCATAGCTTGAAAAAGCAATAGCGCGACGATTGTTCCATTCATGAATGGATTTGAAGAAATGCCCCCAAAGGTCCATGTCCTTATATGACGCCTGAGCGTCATCGAAAATGAGTAGTGTTCCTGTCCGGTTTCCAGCCTTTCTTCTCGAAATAGGTGAAATGGCCACCAGAGCCTTCCACCTCTTCGAGTGGCCAACCATTAACCCATATGACATCCGTGTCTGGGTCGCGCCGGAGGACGTACTGAGCAAGGAGCTGGGCAAGCACTGTCTTTCCGTTCGCGGGAGTTCCACAAACCTGCAGGGAGTCAGAAAGAATTTCAGGGCTGCCAATGTCAGACGAATACCTCAACGAATGACTGTGTCATGACCCGTTGGTATAGTCCTGAGACGGTATGATTTCGATTTGCTGGAGTCTATGTAAGTCAAGAAAAGCTGGACATCAACAGTGCTTACGTGGCAGATAAGGAAGCGGGGAAATCAAATGACGTTGTTTCAAACGCCAAGGACCTACCGTAAAATGGACACGAGCCGCACATAAGAATTAGCACAGTGTATGAGCAGGAATGACAAACTCCTTCTCATCAGACGATGGAAACTTTACGAAGACGTGCAGCCTATCCATAGCGGGTTGGACAGGCCAGAAATCCGAGACGGTCTTCTAGTCTTCCAACTTTTCGACACCTTCGTCGTCCGTTTTGAACGCTGGATCTCTCAAAGTATCATCATTTTGAGGTATGAGGTCTACATCGACCTGATAAAGCATATAAAAGTGAGCCACAACATTTTTTGCAGCTATGGGATGTAACTTGCTTTCAGGAACACCAAATCCCTGGTGCGCTCGGGCCTGGTATCGACCTCCTTACGGATAAGGCTTTTCAAAGATAGGATCCTCATGCCGCTCGGTGCTACGACGGAAAACAGGGAAGCGTCGCCTTCGACAAGACAGATGAGTTCTCGGGAGCCGTCTCTCGATAGATCATGTTTGACGAGTATGAATTTAGATGTTGGGAATGGTGCACAGATTGCGCGATCACTGCCCTTCATCGAGTAATGCGAGGAGGTAGTCCCGACCCAGCCTCTCTTGTATGATGAATATATTGGGAAGGATTTTCGGATTCAGAAGAATCACCGTCCGGCCGTCTGAAGAAGTATTGAACCTATAGGGACTGGTTTCGAGTCTAGCGAGGAGGCGCCGTCGCCATGAATATAGCGTAACGCGAAGCTGTGAGATCGAAAGAAAGTCGTTTGAAGAAATAGGCGAGGCGCGATTTATGAATGGAAGAGAAAAACGAGAGTTTAAGCTTATAAGGCTAAGACTGGTGAGCCCAACGCCTTTGACCTGCCTACTCGGAGGAAAGCCGGGGTTTCGTCGATGGCTGTCTTACAAGCTGGGAGAACGAGCTATTTGAGCCTCCGATACAGTGGTTCCAGAACAGGGAAGCGCAAGGTCATTTCGTTCATAAAGTGTCGGGACTTGGCCACAGACCGTTCTGTGGGCATCGAGCAATGGAACTGAAGCAAAGAGATGCGGTCGCGTCTGAAAGGTGTGCCGTGGGAATAAAATGCACACAATTGATCGTTCATCAGGAAAACGGCCAGTCCGTCTTTGGCATCTTTGAGGTCTTTACAAAGACCTCAAAGACCGTAAAGACTCCAAGATTAAAGTTTTGAGCAAGCGATGTACCTCCCCCGGGAAGATACTTCTATCTTTGAGAGATGCATACATCTTTACTGAGCTCCACAGAAAGATGACTGTCCATCCCCTGAAAGACAACTAAAATCTTTGTTCAACATCTTCCAGATCTTTGAGTTGGCTTACAAGCTGTCTTTGAGATGTCTTTGACATTCAGTCAGATATTTCCACGAAAATAATATATATTGGTGCATTCGAAAATTAATTTACACACTATGGGCTAAGTCTCAACCATATATACTCTCGCGGTCTGTTTCAACACCGTCACCGCCCCCCCCCCCACCTCCAGAGATAGCATCGCCGTCTTGGAATTGATCGTCATAGGGGGGGGGGGTTCGTAATCAGCGTCATCGACGTCCACCTTGTCGGCGTTTTCAAATTTCCGGGTCATCAACCAGATCATTAGTATTGATCATTGTTGACAACTGAACAAGTTTCGTGAGGAAGCTATCAACAATACTGGAGATAGGACTTATGTGAGTGGTGAATAAATCTCGAAACTGCAAAGAACCGGGCTGGTCAGCTATGAGTTAACCAGACGTAATGATCTGGGACTTACGACCGTTGCCTCGAAGGCCACAGGAAGAGCAGCAAACTCCGAAAACACTTGCCGCAGACGCAGCGGCTCGGGTGAAGCTCAAGCCAGGTGTATTCAGTGGTAAGAGTCTTCCTAACAATCATGGCCGACTCGCGCGAACAACAGTGCGAAGGTGTCAACCTCGTAGACAGTGGTTGAGGCGTTGGTGGGCGAGGTTGCATTGGCCACGTAGATAGCGGTCCAGGGCGCATAAGGGCGCCGTGTCGACGGTGGAAGAGGCGGGGGACGTGAGGCTGCGTCAGCTGCATGTAGAATACCTGGCTTCCACCATATACCTATACCTATTTCCCTTCGAATTTCGATCTAAGAGGTTTTAGTAAACCATTCTCACTTCACATCGTCAAGCGCCGACAAATGGGATCACGTGGTCCAATTAAACTTGGTGTTCTGAAAGTGTATGGCTGGTTCGTGTTACATCAACGCTAACTCGTATGTGTTCTCCGCGGGTGCCCTCATCCTTGGCTGACATTCTGGGAGCATTTGTCCTCCCCCTTGGGAAGTATTGATTCCCTGGCCCTGCCGGCGAACCAGCGAGGATTTATGATAGTGGACATAGAGAATGTGTTCAAGCAAGGTGTTCGGCTGTGAAGGAAGAATATTTGTTCACAAGTACTATTAATACCCCGTTTCACACGCGATGAACACATCTGAAGGTGGAATGAGGTTGGGCGTCTAATATGTTCACTGTTCATCAGCAAGTTCACAATTTACTTATTCGCTTTTGACGCTTTTTTGGTTTTTAAAAAGCTAGTTCGGGACAAATCTATAGAAATTTCTAGAATTTACATACAAATTTCTGATGGAATGGTTAGCCGACAGGGTCGCTTTTCTGGAAAAGGGACGCGGACTGTTGAACTTGTGACTTTGCCGCTTTTTTTCGCTTTTTTTCGCTTGCACAACCCAAAAAAAGTAAACTGCGAAACTACTGTTGTTGTTCAGTTAAGAAAGATCAATATCCGTTCCCTGACGTAAACAGGCCAAGCGTCTATTTTTACATGAAGGGCTGCTACGTACTGTCGTCAGTGAGGCCTCGACTGAGGCAGATTTATTTTCGCTGATTGACTAGAAACCATCCGAAAGATGATCATGCTCCAACTTAACCCGAAATGGAATGGTTTAACTGGACAACCCGATTCTAGTTCCCAATGGAATGTTCCATTGACTCTGAGATGCGCGCAAGATCGAAGCTGGTTTGTTTCATCCACAGCTGTCCGAATCCCTTGGTGCTTTGTTTATCATTTCTTTGCGAACAAAGAAGGGATTTTTCCGATTCCCAGGCCTTCATCACGTCAATCTAATTCACCGTTTTCCTTGCAATTTGCATTGGGTACGGGCACATACATATTTCACAACTTTGTCACAAGGATCTAAATTCTGTAATGCAATTATTGCTTCAAAGCACTTCAATGAAGAGTGAGGCTGGGTTTATCACCACCCCACAAACCCGACGCTCAATCAGGCGACTTGCAAATCACGATCACCTGTTGGCGTAGATATGTGGTTCCGTCTGATTCGGGAAGAGGAGACGGTCTACACATCGTATAAATACCATAGTAAGAGTTTTTCAGTGGTGTCTCCAAACTGAGCAGGTCTCATCCCCCACAACACGAGTCACTCTATTTTTCCAGATACATATATACCTCCTCTCCAACCATGCAGTTGATCTCTGTGGTTGCTTTGTGCTTCCTGTCTGTCACTTCCGTAGTTTCTGCCCTCCCCGTGAATCCTGGAGATGTCCATCAGGCTTATCACACCGATTTCAAGTCCGCGAAAGCAGCAAGTGTAATCACTCCATTTCCGGGTACAGCAGCTAAACAATACGTCTATTACAGGGAACAAGTACGACGATCACCCATCCCGTGATAGCGCTCTCTCACCCTGACAAGAACGGGAACGTTGCGGTCGTTCAAGGGTCCCATAACCTCCCAGCCCATATGGCACCCCATGCCCAGGACGCAAACAACTTTGTTGGTGGTTCCGGTGGCAAATTCGTTGACAAGAATAATAAACCCACCAAGCTCGCCATCGGCAGCCCACAAACCATCCCCGTGGGCAAACTGATGCCAGCGATGCTAGGTCACCCGACGAGCTTGACGACAGAAAACTCGAAGAAGCTCCAAGATGCTGTCGGCAAGTCCCGTTCATCGTCATGCATCATTTCACATTCGTTTCGCTGACATTTATGATTTAAAGGCAAAGTCATGATCAAAAACAAGATTGCCGAGCTGAAAATGAGAGCGAAGGCCAACACACTGGTAAAGGCTAAAATAGGGAAAGCCCCGAAAAGCAAGAGCGGAAGGAAGTAATTCACGAGCATATTAAACCGTGTACTTTAATGTAGTGAATTTTCGATATATGTTTGTATCAGCGGCAGTTATGCGTCGCCGTACTGGAAATCTCACTTGCATAAATTTAAATGATTATCCGATAATTAAAGAACTCGATCATTTCACGTTTGTTGGGTCCCGGAAGGATGCACGTTCCGAGGACCGCGAGAAGGCTCACATCAACTGATCAACTTGAAGGCAGTGCCGAGGCTGTTATATAAGTTCTTGGTGCTCCTAGGTTCTCCCTCATCAAGATTATGTCCGATACACAACCAACGTTACTCCCTCTCGAGCTCTGTGGCCTCGTAATAGATTTCCTCGCCGAGGACGATAAAGAGCTCACCACCATACGGGCATGCTCCCTCGCCTCCCGCGCCTTCCTCCCTCTCACCAGGAAACACATTTTTGCCTCCATCGAAATCAACGACCCTTTCGCTAACAGATGGCCTAACACAGAGGCGTTCGTAACCCTCATCAGCCGCAACCCTGAAATCGGTGAATATGTCCACAAATTCGAATATTGCATCACCAAAGACGATCACATTATGTTTCCTATGCCGCACATCCTAGGCAATCTGACGAAATTGAAATCTCTCGGCATATGGCATCATTCAGGAGACAAGCTCCCATGGAGGACCCAGAGATGGTCAATGCGTTCAGCGCTTCTCCGTCTCATGCAGCTTCCCTCGCTGAGCGCTCTCAGATTGGAATGGATCGAGGATTTCCCTGTTTCCGACCTCATTCATAGCTCCAGTCTTAAGCATCTCAAGATTCAGTATACCGATTTTACTGAGGACATTGTGCCTCCTTCTACTGTCCACCTCCCCCGAAAATCAGTTTATCTGCACGAGTACGATGTTGGTCTCCAATGTGCATCCACGACGAAGAAGCTTGTAGAGGCGTACCGTCCTGATGGCCTTCCCATTGTCGACTTCACAGAGCTGGCCAAAGTCACTGCAAACTGCGATAATAAAGAGGATATCGACGCCATCCAAACCATCTTCGTACGAGCCAACCAACTCCAGATTATCAATCTGACAAGTAAGCTTCCGCTTCTTATTTGCAAAGAACACCATTAACAATCATCTTAGTTTCTGAATCCCTTACCTACATCGGGCTCGCAGAAATGGTCATGGGATCCATTCAAACCCTCAAAACCTTGATACTGAGTGCCACGATTGATGATTCAAGCGAAGATCCCCTCTCTCACCTTTGTCATGAGCTAGAGAGTGTCTCAGCGACGGGACGCTGCATCATTGAAACTCTGTCGATCAACGTTGGGGTCTCAACCGATGCCGACTGTAAGAGGGGCGATGAATGGGGTGCACTTGATGGAGTGCTCACCAAGAAAGATGCCTGGCTGGGACTCAAGGAGGTTTCTCTCAAAATCCAAGTTTACAACTATGAACGAGTCGAGGAGGACGATATTATGGAGGCACTGAGCAAACTACATGATACCCAGTTCAAGAGGTTATCTGCGAGTGAAACAATCAACTTCAAATTCAAGGTCACGGAGGAGGATATTTGATGAACGGTGACCGTCTGCAGTGGGTGCTGAAAGAATGATCTTCGAAAACTTATACAGACTGGGGTTAGGAACTTGAAGAATTTAGTATGACAGACAGATTACTACAAGAGATACAGCAGAATAAAATTTACACACATGCGAAGAGGACCATGATATATGTAGCTATACATCCGAGGATGAGAATACAATAACAAGTTACATGCTCAGGCCTGCAAACTTAAAGGACCCAGAGTGAAATTTCCATTCCACGAACCAGCGATGAAGGGGAGATGCAAAAGCAAAGCTGACTTCTTCTGGCTGGTCAATATCACGAAGTGTGTCAGTAGGCTTTGGGAGGCTTCAAGCAATTGCAAGGCGGGCGATGTCAGGTACCTCAGTCAAACTGGGCGCTTATCGGCCATTATCAAAAGAGATGAAATGAATTGACAAAGGGCATAACGATGAATCCATACAGAGTGGGGTATTCGACTACGGCAAACCATGTATATGTAACCGAATGGATAACTTAGAATTAAAAGGAAAGAAAAAATAGAAAAGCGCCAGCAGCTCTCTATCTCACAAATCACTTACACAGTATACACTTATCCTCCCAATTAACATCCACAAACCTCAATAAAACCCAAACATCCTCCCAATGGCATCCTGCACACCCTCAACGCGGCCAATATCATGCCCACCCCTCTCCGTCATCAAAAGCGCCACCTTCCTCCCTTCGAGCGCGACCACAGCCGGCTGAATCTCCTCGAACACGCCATACCCTTCGACACGCGTGGTAGAGACTACTTCCGTGCGCCTCGACGCGCGGAGCGCGTCTTGGTTCGTGTAGTTGTCCCATTCCGCGTGCGAGAGGGGGTTCTCGGGGAGAGACGGGTATGTGGGGAGGTATGGTTCCAGGAAAGCGTCGAAGAGCATCGAGGCGTGGGAAACTGGGATGTCCTTGTCGTCATCTGGTAGTAATATAAAGTTATGAGCCCTGGAAAGTCAACGAAGATGGGTTTGCGTTACCTGCATGGGCGATAAGTACGGAGGATTTGATGTCCTGTGAAACAGAAGGGTCAGCTGCGGTGGGGCGAATGACAGCTATTCACTGACAGGAACTAGGGTAAGGGTGTCGAAGCGGTGCACCATGGACCATGTGACCAGCCCTAGGAAGCATCAATACAAAGTTTTGACATACCGCCGGCCTGAGAAAAAACTTACGGGGTGCAAAAGGTATCATAGAAAGTGGCTTGAGAAGCGGCAGACATCCAAAGAGGTAGTACTGATCGACAAGTTTACGTACACTAGAAAATGGCTGGCACACGACCAATATTCAAGAGATAAGCGAATATGAATCGGACAGAAGGGGGTGAGGACTGAATTGAAAAAACGCACCGACATCAGCACCGTTCCACGCGGATGAACACCCTCACGTCCAAGTTCGGCAGATAACAAACCAGCAATGGCCGTCCCAAGACTGTGCCCCACAATTAACACATCCTCCGGCTTCGCACCCTTGCTCATCAAAAAGTCCCACCCCGCACGGGCATCCTTCGACACGCCATGAACGCTGGGGTACCCCTCACTGTCGCCAAAACCGCGATAGTCGATGGCGAGGACGTTGGCTTTGAGACGTGCGGTGAATGCCGTGTATAGGACTGTACGTAAGGGATGGGCTCGTGTGCCAGTATTTCCGTGCAAAAATAGGATAGTGGGGTTCTGTTTGGATGCGGATGGGATGTGTACTTTTTGGGGAAAGGTGAAATCGCCATTGGGTGGCGGTGGGTATGGGAGTTGTTGATAGAATGGGTCAGAGAATATGAACCACGCGCCAATGGTTGTGTTATCTGAACTTCGGATCTTCAAGTTAACAGTCTTTCCAGCTGTGGTTGAAGAAAGAGTCAACCATCGTCTCTGGATGGAGGGGAGAAGTAACAACTCACGAGCCAAGCCATAGTTTTCAGGATGATCGAACTTGTTGTACCACCAAAAGTCGATGTGATGAGCGTATAGAACACTAGAAAAAAGGAAGGAAGGAAGAAGAGAACCGTAAGCATCGTCTATGAGCTAATAAGAACGGAATGTCACGAAACTGCGTTTGTATGAGCGGCGTCATCACCAGCAGCACCGCCAAAGCGTATAAAGATGCAAGGCCGATGAGTACAGCGCGAGCTCGCCTGTAGAAACGACCCTTCGGTGGCGGAGACGCGCGTTTGGGTTCAGACATGGTGGTAGCTATGAAAGGGCAGTTGAGATTTGGTGGCAAAACGAGGGTTGTCCAACAAAAACCTAAAATAGACTCAGGAACCTTAGATCCAGATCCGAGTTGGTGGGCGTCAGAGGACTATCGTGAACCGGGTAGACCCAATAACAAAGGAAACGTGTTAATTCAATGGATGCATGATGAGATTTATGAGGAACAGAGCCATGTGACCGTATTTCAAAAACAAAAGAGACCTCATGAACGGCCGCCACGCATTCACAACGTGATCTCTGCTTAGTTATTCTCACGTAAGCCGAGGTACATCTTGCATCAGCATCATTCAAACCCAAGAATCAATCGAACGAGTTGTTTATAAAAGTCAGTTGTTTTGTTCGTTCCATGTTGGTATATACATGCTCACCAGTTCCCCATAGGGCTGTCCTGGTTGATCCTACGTGGATGCCCAGCGCGTCTTACACCACAGGAACTACCGTTTTTGTTCAAAGTCAAGATAGCTATTCATTTGTACGATAGTAGCCAAGTGACCTACGACGAACAAGATCGGCTAGGAAAGCTCCTTTGGATTTGTACCAAATGCTGCCATTCGTTGTGCGCCAGACAACTTTGTTACTAATACCATGGATCCTTCTCTCAAGTTCACTCGACCACGGGCCGCGATGGCACGGCCAACGCGGGGCCTCGACTAAGTGGGCGCAGAGGTAGGGGATACTAGGAAGGGAAAACGCGTAAAATGAGCGTCGAGGGTGGCAAATCAAATCGCGAGGTTGCTTAAGGCCGTAAGGAATGCAATTGGAATCTTCAACGTTCGGACAAGGTTATTCTCATTTGAAAATGCTCAATGTTAATGGACTAACCGTTTCCCCTTAGATTCATGATGCCATTCTGGAATATCAAAAAGAAACTTTGTGGAGGAAGATACGGAGTAATTCCACCAAAGGTAAGAGCTGTACCACATATTTCCGCCCATACATTTACACAATTATTGAGATTCTCTCAAACAAACTCAAACGCCACGAGGAACCGAAGAAATTCTACCAAATGTAGGAGCTGTACCTGGAACCGCATATTTCCGCGTATATATTCACAACAATTATAGAGATTCTCACAAAATAACTCAACTGCCCCGAGTCTCGGGGTGAAGAAATTCCACCAAAGGTAGGAGACATACCTGGAACTACATATTTTCGTGCATATATTCACATAATTATAGCGGTTCTCTGAAACTCGACCGCCGTGAGCACTTGACGATGTACTTCGATGTACTTCAATGTGGAAGACCTGCAAGTCATCGAGCAGGTTCGCTAAGGACCCGCATCCGCCTTCCAACGCGTCATCATCATCATCGTTTACTGGCGTTCGACCAAGCTTGTTGTGTCCTTCAAAGGACGAGGGAGGTAAGAATGCCATCTCCGATGCCTCTGTCCCCTCCTATTCGACCCACAGTGCCCTAGACGCTCAGATATTATAATCACTGCGCCCTTAACCTTGAGGGTCCCACTCGATAATCAGATACTTTAAATCAAGCACCTTTCTTGTCAATTAAAGAACTCGCGTCAATTGTACGCAAGGATTTCTCAACTCGCCGGTGGGACAATCTCGCATCATGACGTTCGACCCCGTATCCAACTGGCACAATGTCCCATCGATGCCGCGATGTGGCTCGCGTTGTGTTCATCATTCATTTGCGCCCTGGAGGGAATCAAGGTAAATAATGAAAAGGGTATTGCTCGACCTTACTCACTCTCGCTATGAAGACCTTGCCGACGACAAGCTGGCCATCAACCCCAACATGCGAAATGAACCACTCTACTGTGCGTAGCCTACCCACCGGATATATAGTTGATAAACACCTAGGTTCCTCGCACAGGTCCCTGTGCGCAGCAAATACTTTGCCGAACCCAAAAGGACGATCACCGCAAAGGGCGTGAGTGACGGGATTGCCACCTCTGCCGAAAGCGCTGGGCTGTCCACAGGTATTACCTATAACTTTAGGAGAGGCGCTGTCGATTTTTCCCGTTTCTTCGTTCTCATTTTTCACTCCAGTCCTCACGACGTTTCGCAGATGAGCATCACTGTGGGCAAGGAAGCGGCCGAACTCATCCTCGTTCACCATTCGGATAGCGGGTTACCCATCCACTCTCGCAGTTCGGCTAACAGCGTCTCAACCAACTGCCGGAGTCGCATCCTCCGAATGTCCAGGTAAACGTTTTTATTTTTTTATTTTTTACATCGTGAGTTAACGCCATGCGTCTACTAGCCGGGAGCGCGCCAAATTCGTCAGTAGAGCTGTCCAAGCGGCGCGTGTCTCGCTCGATCCACAAGCCCGAGCAAAGGTTGGCAGTAACCAGCGCATCGTCCTGAGCAACGCCGAAAAACAAGCTCTGGTCGATGTGAGTGTCACTTTTTTTGATCGGAGACACTGAAAGGCACAAACAGAACGATCCCGAGGTTGAAAGGCCAGAGAAAGTGGTCAATGACGCTTTCGAAGCATTTAGAATGTGTTGGGATTATACAAAGCTAAGTGAAAAAGAAAAAGATTACCCCTGAAACCTTATGGGGGGCGGCGTATAGCTACGAGGATCCTCCATGTTTCTCAAGAGACAGATGACGCGGTGAGAAATCGTACTTGTCGACGACAATAGCTTTTCATACGATAGGTTATCTAGAAAAGTCAGATAAACAGACGAAGGCCCAATCTGGAACCTCAGATTGATCGGAGGACAACATGAAAAGCACAGCTGAAGAACTCAATACACATCCTATACTGAACTCTTGAGTTGTGCCTCCATACAGCGTTTTTCGCTTAAGGTTTCCAATCTATGCCATTTAGCATGAAGGTGCCACTGGGTCGTCAATCGTAGTGGATAATGCTCATTGGGTTCCAACTATCCTTTCAAGGCTGCTGCCATGTCAGATTTCTGGACTGCGTTTTGTTTTAAAAAAGGGAAACAATGAAAATAAAAATAAAAGAGCAGAAGCTCACATGAACCTAGACTTGTTTGTTTGACATTGCTCAGGATAATCCACTGGTTATTACTGCCTTGGTTTCAGTCTCTCGTAGACAGTCTTCGATATATGTGATGTGCCCTACGGATCACGATATATGCCTTGGTTCTGGCTTTTGGATTGGGCAAAACATCCATCACCTGGATGGCTCTTCTAAATTCTGGAGCATTTGTGCCAACCCGGTACAATTTTTTCTTCTGCATTTTCTCTTTTTTTTATTTAAAAGATAATGAACTATTCATATTTGGATTACTTAGTGACTGAAATTTTCATTGAGATGTGTTGCAATGAGGTTGATATCTTGACATTGGCTGAATTTCATGAGCAACTGCACAACTTGCTGCCTGTTCCATGATGAAGGGGACAAAACCAGATCACATTGATAAAAGGATACAAAAAAATGACCAAGACAGGGCTCAAACCTGCAATCTCCTGATTCGCACTGAGTTGTAGACTCGTAGTCAGATGCGATGCCATTTCACCACATGGCCAACATTTCAGCATCTTAATTGAAACGTGAGATCTGGAATATCGTTTCCAACAAATTTAAGCGCTCTTCATTCAGAGGTTATTTGGACCTCGCCAATGATAAAAAGTAATTTTCTGCATATATGATTGTAAGTATATACTAACTAAAGTCCAAAGGAGCAAAGAACAAACCCCAACAGAGAGAGCCTCATTGCCCTGGCCTTCAGCATACAGAAAGTTGTGCCGAACAGTAAATGGGATGCGTGGGTTGCTGAAGATCCCACTGGGCCTGTAGGTGATCATCTCCCCACCATTGTTAATATGATAGTTATCCATGAACCGAGGTTTTATTCGAGAGCAAACCAAGGATGAGCAACAACCTCGCACATTTTAATCCTATCCTGTGACTGATAGCGCAACATCTTCTCCAGCAAATCTCCCAGTACCTCGATCTCAACATTATTCCAGACTGTTCCATCATCGCATCCCCAGTCACCAGTGGCACATCTTGAATACCAATATTTGTTAACTTGTGCTTGACTGATGTCTTCTTTGCAACCTTCGGAGACTTGGGCTCCCTATCATCGCCGACTTACCACAGGTGACGATTCTTAAACGCACACCACCATGGCTCTGGCAGCTTACTGAGTGTCACCACGATTTTCTTGAGGATCCATCTATCCCTCCCAGGGGTAGGGATTGGCACGGGTAACCCTGGGGTTTTCCAGGGCTACCCGTACCCGTACCTCAGAAAACCCACACCCGTGCCCAAGGGTATGGGTACGGGTATGGGTTCTGCCAAAACCTGGGGGTATTCAACCCATGCGCAGGTATGCTCCAAAACCGACTCAGAAACCTCGCAACAGCATTGCAAGTGTCAATCGACACCGCCGTGCAGCATTGCGAGGTTCTTCCAGGGACAGGTACTCAGGTGCGGTCGCCAGCTCGTAGTTTATTAGGGGGGCGAGACAGGGGAAGGATTGCCAAAGCCAATGAGGAGCATATCCTCTCGGAGAAAGGCAAAGCTGGTGAAGCATGCATTGTCGATGAGCGCAATGAGTTGTGGAGGTGTGTGAGGTCCGAAGGGACTGTAGTCCAAAGTCTCAGTGTGATCCATCTTTGCTGAGGTTGAGATAAAGTTCTTGATCCGACCATTTTGCAACATCTTCAGCGACGTGGAACAGGATGTTGGACGATGTAACATATGAGTTGTTCTGTCAGCTGCTAAGCTCTCTTCTGGCACAAAAATTGCCACGAAGCTCCATGGACAAAGCTGCAATCACTGCTTGGCTACTTTCAACTTGGCAAGTTCTTTCTGCAGACGTCTACTTCCCGCAACACTTCCCGGGCTAAACGACATAGATAGAGTGCTGGGCCCAGCGAGTCGATAGACCAAACAGAGGTGTGACCCGTTAGGCCCAACTTCCACAAAATAGTCCTGGGGGGTCTGGATGTCTGAACTTTGCACCAGGGACAAGGGGTGAAACAGACAGAGCAGCACTCAATTCTGGAACCAGTTATTAGACGATACTTCAGCACGCATGACTTTGATAGTTCGAATGAGTCCTCCAGATTCACCTTGCTCGCGAGCAAGCGAGATGGTCGATGAGCCTCCGGAGCCCAATTTGTGGACAACTCTGTAACAACCTTCTGCAAATATGTCGGCGATCGCCACAGGGTAGAAGTTACCAGGTTGGTAGTCTCAACGTCATCAAAACTCGAAGGTAGAGAGAGCAGAGGCTTTCGAGAAGACTCTTGTGCAGGCTACTTGATTGGAAGAACTTAGCACATTCGTCCAAAGATTTCCCTTGGATCTGTAGCTCTGTTATAATTGAATGCCAAGGGTCGGCCCAGGATGATTATGGAGAAAATGTGGGTAGAAGTTCTCGGAAGCTCTGCACCCTGCTGAGAGTGCGCAATTCAGCCATGTATATCGACCTTGTGACTGACATCAATCTTGTCGGACTTTTAATAAACCCGTTCTAACGGTTTTCCCCTTAGGGAATCGTTCTTGTAACCGAGCGCGCAATGTGAGTTCTGTCACATCCAAATGGCGCGAATTTATTTCCCTTTTCAGTTTTAAGGTTTGATTTTTGAAAACACATGACTCACACGGTGGGCAAACAGCTGTCCAGTGCAAGAAAAAGGTTGTGTGTCCAGTAACTTGTCCAGTAGCTTGTCCAGTCAAAGGTTGGTCTTATCTTTGTCACACGACACGGATATTTGGGTCGTGGTCAGTGGCAGTCATGCTTGTTATCCCATACTCATCTCTCAATGGGTTGCTATTCCGCTTGAAAAAAAAACTATGGAAATTTTGAGAGGCTTATTTAGATGCTGAAAGAATATTTCAGAGTATGGGGAGGAAGAAAAATGCATGGCAATATCAGTTTGCGGTTGCTGAACCTGCAAAATCTCTGATGCAGCCCAATTATGAGGCCTGAGACATGAAAATTTGTGCAATTAAGTCAAGGTTGTGGTTTGTGAGCTAATATATGGCTTTAAAAATCTATGAACTAAGGTGGGGGTTCGCCAGCAGCCAGGTATCTCTGAATAAGTCTGGTAGATCAATCATTTTTAATGATTACATTGAAAGCCATTTTGATGTAACGGTAAGCTTGCGTGCATGTATAGTTACCTGGACATGAGGTTCCTGGTTCGACTTCTCATTATTGCCTTATTTTGTTCATTTTGTGTGCCGCTCCTCAAAACATTATCATTGATTGAATTATGCAAGAATTATGTCTCTCAACTTCTGCACTCTTGTATTTCTTAAACCATACCTATGAAGTACCTACCAACTTGTAACCGACTGTAGTCAGCGAAGAATTATTTCACTTGTCAGATGTCTTTTGTTCCCTTTCATTCTCGCCACCCCACTCAGCAAACAAAGGTGTCGGTCATGTTTTTTTTTTTTTTTTTTGTTTTTTTTTTTTTTTGATCCATTATGCTCATTGGGCCCAAAGGCCTATGTCGAGCGACGCCTATGTAAGTGTACCTATGTGTGTCTATTGTGTCCATGTTTTATCTAACCCCGACTGTTGTGGCCTCCTGGGGTGGCTCAAGTGCATCAAGCGCACGAAGAATATGGTAGTGATATAGGGTAGAGCATAATAAATGAATGAAGCGCGTATAATGTAAGAGAAGGTGGGTATAAAAAGACAAGAAAAGAAAAGAAAAACAAGAGATAGGTAGTATGCTACAAAGAAGAGAAACGAAGAAGAAGGGAAAAAAAAAGAGAAAAGGGGAGGAGAGAAAAGGAGGTTATGATTTCCCTGTTGGGTTACATCATCTCATTTCATCGTTCTGTTCTGGGGGTTGCAGGTCACCATGTGATTCTTTGAAGTGTTTCGTGTCGTTGATATAAGCCATAAGAGATTTCATCCTTTTTTCGTCGCCTAATATCTCCAGTCCAAGGCTTTGATCCCTGCCTAAGGATCGCTGTAGTCATCTTCTTTGCGCCACGTAGGTTATGCAGTGGAGTAGGTAGTGAGAGATGGTTTCCGGCTCGATTCTGCATGATGGGCAAGTTGGCGTTTCAGCGAGTTTGAACCGATACAGGTATGCTTGTAGTGGTATGTGGCCAGTGCGGAGTTGAATCAGGATGCTCGCCTGATGCCTGGTGAGTTTTGTGGTGATTTTCATGAAGTTGGAGGCTGGCGTTTTGGGGTCATATCTGGCTGATCTCTCATATCTTGTCGACTTGTGGAATTCCTTTTCATAGTCTTTCCAAACCCTCCTCTTGAGGTGCTGTTTCATCGCTGATTTGCTGGCTGGAAGACCCTTCAGGAGGTGATGATGTTCGTTTCTGCAGTTCCTGTGTTCCCCTTCAGCTGCTCACTTTGCCTCCATGTCGGCTTTCTCATTCCCCTCTATCCCCTCGTGTCCTGGCACCCACTGCAATTTCAGATTGATTCTCAGCCATTTGACCTTTATCGTCTCAATTAAAGTTCTTGCGTCCTCGATGAGGTAACTACCCGGTGTGGCTTTTCTTGCGCTGTATGCACGCGTCGGTCATGTTAGGGACTAGCCTGGTATGGTAATTACCACAGATTTTACCATAATTCCTTACCAGTACTATTTGGTACAGAACCGTGGTTAACCATGGAAATATGTGGTTTTCTGGAACTGCTGATGTGGCCAAGCAAATTTAATAGTGTCACAAAGTGTCACTAGTCCAAATAATTAATTGTATACAGATTTATTAATGATCAATAAACATTTTATTGTCTTGGCTTTCCAATGGCTTTCTACACCTTTTCTTGGATGATATTTATGAAGTTTTGAGTGCAAATTAACTAAAGATATCAGAAAGTGTATACTGAAAATTATTTACCCACAGGAAATTGAATCGTGGCTCTGTTCGGTGGGGTCTGAATTTTTGAGTAGGGGCATCAGCCAGGCTCGCACAGTGCTCAGCGGCTAGGCTTAATTTAAATGACAAAGAGAAGGGGAAAAATATGTCTAAATGAAAATTAATAGTCTATTATTTATCCAGAAAAGAAAAGATGTATAAAGAATGCATTCATACTGCAATATTTGACTGCAAAGTCAGAAAGCGCTCGAAAAGGCTCAGTAATACCGGTAACCACAGTAACCATACCATACCATAGCATATTTGCTTAAACCGTGGTTTGTTTACCAGTTGTTACCATGGTAGTCCCTAGGTCATGTGGTGTGCCAAAAACATGACCAACCTTTGACTGGACATGCTACTGGACAAGTTACTGAACACACAACCTTTTTCTTGCACTGGACAGCTGTTTTCCCGCCATGTCATGAATCCAATTGATTGGCAATGATTGTGTGACCCGACAAGCACAATTGATCAATGACGTCCCTAAATGATAAAGCTGCCTGATCTTGGGCAAAGTTGGCAAATACGTCATTTTGGTTGTGGGGCTTTATGCATTATGTCTGGATTTTGTAAATATCGAAGATAATCTTCAAGGTTGGAGCGGAGTTTGAATGCAAGATCAGCGTCGATCATGGTACGTTGATCTTGGTTTCATCAACCACCACTACCACCTCAAGACGCCAATGCCCTGCCCGCTTCTTGCCCCTCCCCTCTCCTGAGGGATGTGGGCTAGTACTGAACATCCCACCTGCCTTCCCCTCCCCTCTCCTGAGGGATGTGGGCCATTACATTGAACGTGTACCTTGCCGGGATGTTGGCAGGTTTCATTTGTGTTTGGAAGGAACAGGTGATAGGGGAGGAGGAACCAGGGGGGGCCTATGGAATGGGAGGCCCATATGGTGCGTTCTAACTACCTTACATCCAACACCGATATAATGAACGAAGCGCAGACGAAAAACGCCAACAGCACCACAACGACGATGCGTAATCACAGCGCAGCAACAACGAGCCACAGCAGTGACGACAACCCACAGCAGTGATGACAATGATGACAAGCGGGGGACCAACACAGGAGAATCCAGCCCAAGGAGGGTGATTCGAATGTGATGACAACCACATGTACCACCCTGCCACCACCCCACCTCCACCTCCCTTGTGTCCAAATGCAAGCCAGAGGTGGCTTTTTTCAGTTGTTTCAACCCTTCTGCCACCACCACCACCTCCCTTGCATCCAAATGCGGGTCGGAGGTGGTTTTTTTTTGGTCATTCCATCAACACCTCTGCCACCACCTCCCTCGCATCCAAACACAAACTGGAGGTGGTTTTTTTGGGCATTCCAATGCGTCTGCCACCACCACCACCTCCCTCATGTTCCAATGCGAGCTGGAGGTGGTTTTTTTCGGTTGTTTCAACACATCTACCACTGCCACCACCTCCCTCACATCCAAATGTGAGCTGGGACCTTTGGGGTGTATCGACGTTGGGGGGTATCCTTCCTGCGGTATCAATGATGGGGTGGTGTGAAACTTACACTCTGCCCTGTTCAATTGTTTTCCCTGGCTTCTGGGATGGCATGTAACTTCGTTGCCTTGTTTACCACCCCCCAATAACAATGAGGGGTGGCCTCCTCACCGCGTCGACAGGGTGGTGTGTGGGCAACACGCCACCCTGTTTGCCTTTCTCTGCTTTCTTACACACTGCTTTCTTACACATAAGTTATGTTCTTATTGTTATTGGTATTGTTATTAAATTACTAAATATAATAACTTCTTTAAACATCTTTGAATAATGTTGTATAAGTAGTTCTATGTAATATATTGACCATTTAAAAGCATGTTTCAAAGGGCCCTGGAGTGCTTTGAGATGGGAAGATATTAAAATATCCGAGGGACTATCTGGCAACCCCAAGGAACCAGTGAGGCAAGTGGTTTGCAAGCGGTCAGGCCTCAAGTTGTCAACATTCAACACTCAAGTGACTCAACTGCAGGTTGACGATGAGCAGCCCTCAAAGTGTTTATTTTCAAACTTCAGGGGATGGTGTATTTTGTGTTGCTAAAAAAAATGGGACTTGTATTGCTGTGCGGAGGGCATCTGGGATCTGGAAATTCCAAGTGTCCAGTGGTCCAGCGGATTGGCGGATCCTGACTTTCCAACATCACACTGCTCAGCACTCGCTGACCATCGTCCTGCCAGTCTGCAAGCCATCAATTACCCTCCTCAGAGTCATCATGGCTAATCCTCGACATCAACGCATGGTAGCGTCCGCGACCAAAACTATAGCTCAGACAAGCCAC
>Ga0307513_10002772_pt1 | contig 24100 bp, 20 predicted proteins | sample 15_EM_MG_FD_202174 | JGI IMG/M metagenome (GOLD analysis project Ga0307513, IMG submission 202174) | Populus trichocarpa ectomycorrhiza microbial communities from riparian zone in the Pacific Northwest, United States - 15_EM | ecosystem: Host-associated > Plants > Roots > Unclassified | place...
ACCGCTGGCGTCGATCCACGAAGGCGATCCCGACGCACCGGTGGTGATCGGCTATACCTCCGGCACGACGTCGGACCCGAAAGGCGCGATCCACACCAGCCGGAGCACGCTCGCCGAAATCCGCCAGCGGCACTGCAACGCGATCGGCGACGACAGCCCGGTTCCGCTCAATCCGCCGAAGGGTCATGACGAGTGGCTGGTCGCTTCGCCGGTTGCGCACGTTTCGGGCCTGCAGACGGCAGTGCTGCTGCCGATTCTGCTCGATCGGCGTGTCAACCTGATCGATCGCTGGGACGTCGCCACGGTGCTGGACGTGCTGGAACGCGAAAATCTTTCGCTCGGCGCGGCGGCGAATTTCTTCTTCGCCAGCGTCATCAACCATCCCCAGTTCCGGCCCGAGCATCTCGACCACATGAAATACATCACGTCGGGTGGCTCGCCGGTGCCGCGAGCGTTCGGCGAGCTGTGCGAGTCGATGGGCATCCTTTTGGTCCGGGCCTATGGCTCGACCGAGCATCCCACAGCCTTCGGCAGCGCCTTCGTCGATCCGGTCGAGAAGCGGATCGGGACGGACGGACGGCTCGTCGGCGGGGTAGATGTCGAGTTGCGCGATTTCGACGGCAGGCCGGTCCCGGTCGGCACGCCCGGCGAGATCTATACGCGCGGGCCGGACATGTTCGTCGGCTATGTCGATGCGTCGCTCAACGAGGAGGCGATCGACGCCGACGGCTGGTTCCGCACCGGCGACATCGGCGTGCTCGATGCGGATGGCTACTACACCATCACCGATCGCGCGAAAGACATCATCATCCGGGGCGGCGAGAATATCAGCGCCGCCGAGGTGGAGGATTCTCTCAGCAAGATGCCGGGGATCGTCGAGGTGGCGGCGGTCGCCGCGCCCGACGAGCGGATGGGCGAGCATGTCTGCGCCTTCCTCAAGCTCGGCCACGGCGTAGCGGAGCCGACGATGGAGGCGATCCGCGCGCATCTGGCCTCGGTCGGCCTCGCGCGCCAGAAATGGCCGGAAGAGGTTCGTGTGATCGACGAGTTCGAGCGCACCGCTTCGGGCAAGATCAAGAAGTTCCGGCTGCGCGAGGATCTTCGCGCGGAGAAGATTGGCTAGGCGGCGGCGCCGCGCATTGAGGATTCGACGGGAATGGCAGCACTGACAGGCAAGGTGGCGATCGTCACGGGCGCGGCGTCCGGCGTCGGCAAGGAGACCGCGCTGCGCTTCTCCCGCGAAGGCGCGGCGGTCGTCGCGACGGACTTGAACGGCGACGGGCTCGCTCCCGTCGTCGAGCGGATCAGGGCGGACGGCGGCAAGGCGCTGCCCTTCACCATGGACGTCGCCGATCGCGAGCAGATTCTCTCCTGCTTCGCCGCGACGATCGCCGAGTTCGGGCAACTCGACGTACTGGTGAACAATGCCGGCATGTCGTCGGCGAACGCGGGCTCGCCCGATAATGACATGTGGGATCAGGGCATCGCGACCACGTTTTCCTCCGTCTACTGGATGTCGAAGGAAGCGGTCCGCCACATGAAGGGGCGGGGCGGCGCCATCGTCAACATCTCTTCGCTCGCCGGCAACTATATGGGCACGCCGGTGACCTGGTACTGCGGCGCCAAGGCGGGCGTGCTCGGCATCACGCGCTCCTTCGCGACGACCTACGGACGTGATGGTATCCGCACCAACGCGGTCTGCCCGGGCGCGATCGACACGCCGCGCGTGCGCGACATCCTCGACATGATGCCGGGCCAGGAGGAAATCCATAACCGGAGATCGCCGATCGGCAGGATGACGCTGCCCGAAGAAATCGCGGCCTGCGCGCTGTTCCTCGCATCGAGCGAATCATCCTGCGTCAACGGGCAGGTGATCGTTGCGGACGGAGGCTTTTCCCTTGCGGGCTGATCGCGAACTCGAAGGGAAGGTCGCGCTCGTCACGGGCGCGGGCGGGGCCGCCTGCGGCAGCGCGATCGCACGCCGCCTTGCCGAGGCGGGCGCGGCGATCGTCGCGATGGAGATCCACGAGAAGCGGGGCAACGCGATCGCGGCGGAGATCGAGCAGACATATGGCGTGCGCGCGATGCCGTGCATCGTCGATGTCGCCGACCGCGCCGGCGTCGATGCGGCGCTCGAGCGCGCCGCGGCGGAGCTCGGGCCGATCGATATCCTGGTGAACAACGCGGCTATCAACGTGCAGGGATCGGTGTTCGACTATTCGCCCGACGATTTCGATCGGGTGATGGCGGTCGATTTCAGCGCCTGCTGGTATCTGATCCGCCGTACCATCGGGGCGATGCGCGACAAGGGCGCCGGATCGATCATCAACATCTCGTCGATCGCCGGCTATATCGGCGGCGGCGGGATCGAGGCACCCTATGCCGCGTCAAAGGCGGCGCTCCACGATCTTACGCGCGGCATCGCAATGGAGGGTGGGCCGCACGGCATCCGCTGCAACGCGATGGCGCTCGGCATGGTGTGGAGCAAGTTCCTCGAACGCGACTGGGACTTCTACAAGCCGTTCGTCGAGCAGACGCCGCTGCGCCGTGTCGCGCAGCCGGCGGAGATCGCGGAGGTCGCGCTGTTCCTGGCGTCCGAGCGATCGTCCTTCATCACGGGCGAGATCATCAACGTCAGCGGCGGACATTTTCTGGGGCAATGAGATGAACTTCGATTTCTCCGAGGAACAGCGCGGGTTGCAGGGCGAACTGCGCGATTATCTTGCCGAAGCGAGCCCGCTCGCGGTCTGCCGCAAGTCGCTCGAGGCCGGCGCGGGGATCGACGCCGACCTCTGGCGCACGATGGGGGAGCTTGGCTGGCTCGGCATCCGCATCCCAGAGAAATTCGGCGGCAGCGGGCTTGGCGCGCTAGAGTTGGCGCTGGCGGCGGAGGAGGTGGGCCGGGCGCTCTCGCCGATCCCCTTCGGCTCCTCGATCTGCGGCGTGGCCGAGACGCTGCTCGCGGAAGGCAGCGAGTTTCAGCAGGCGCGCTGGCTGCCCGGCCTCGCCACCGGCGAGCAGATCGGCGTGCTCGCGCTCGCCGAGCCGCGCCGGGCCTTCGATGCCGCATCCACCGGCGCCGAGTTCAAGGGCGGCAAGCTGCACGGCGGCAAGTCGGCGGTGGCGGACGGCGGCGCGGCTACTGTGGCGATCGTCGCCTGCCGCCATGAGGGCGAGCCGGCGCTTGCGCTGGTCGCGCTCGATCAGCCCGGCGTCCGGCGCACGCTCGCGAAGAGCATCGATCCGTCGCGCTCCGTCGCCGCGTTCGGCTTCGACGGTGTCGAGGCGGAGCTGCTGGGAGGCAAGAGCGCGCTTGACGCGATGCTGCTGCGCTCGGCCGTCCATTGCGCCTTCGAGCAGCTCGGCGGGGCGGACGCCATCTTCGCGATCACGCGCGAATTTATGGATTTCCGCCAGGCGTTCGATCGGCCGATCTCGTCCTACCAGGCGCTAAAGCACCGCATGGCCGATCTCTACACCGCGCTCGAGCTGGCGCGGGCGAACGTCTATTATGCGGCCTGGGCGGTCTCGGCCGGCTCGCGCGAGCTTGTCGAGCCGGCGAGCTGCGCGCGTATCGCCGTCGCGCAGGCCTATCAGCTCGCCACCGAAGAGGCGATCCAGATGCACGGCGGCATCGGCTATACTTGGGAGAGCGACTGCCATCTCTTCTACCGCCGCGCGAAATATCTTTCAGCTTGGCTTGGTGCGCCCAACCACTGGCGCGAGCGGCTGGTTGCCGAACTCGACGCCACGACCATCTGAGAGGAACCGCGATGGATTTTGAGGATAGCCCTTCCGAAGCAGAATTCCGGACGGAAGCGCGGCGCTTCCTGGAGCAGCACTGGCCGCTCCGGCCTCGGGGCGAAAAGCCGTCGCCGCAGATCGATCTTGCCGACGCCGACGTCGTCGCCACATGCCGCGCATGGCAGGCGACTAAGCTCGAAAATGGTTGGGCGTGTCTCGAATGGCCGCGCGCTTATGGCGGCCGAGACGCGACGTCGATCGAGGCGGTGATCTTCGAGGAGGAGGAGCGCCGGTTCGACACGCCGGGCGTCAACCTCTTCCTGATCGGCCACGGCATGCTCGGGCCGACGATCATGGCGCACGGCACGGAGGAGCAGAAGCAGCGCTTCCTGAAGCCGATGGCGCGCGGCGATGAGATCTGGTGTCAGCTGTTCAGCGAGCCTTCGGGCGGATCCGACCTCGCCGCTGTGCGCACCACCTCGCGCCGCGACGGCGACGGTTGGGTCATCAATGGCCAGAAGGTCTGGACCAGCGCGGCGCATATCGGCGCCTATGCGGTCTGCGTCACGCGCAGCGACCCCAATTCGGCCAAGCACAAGGGGCTGACCTGCTTCATCGTGCCGCTCGACCAGCCCGGCGTCGATGTGCGGCCGGTCAAGCAGATCGACGGCAGCGCCGAGTTCAACGAGGTGTTTCTCGATGAGGTTCGACTGTGCGACGACATGCGCCTTGGTGAGGAAGGCAAGGGCTGGAGCGTGATCCTCACCTGCCTGACCAACGAGCGCGCCGCGCTCAGCGCCGGCCTCTGGACTCTCGGCATCGATCATCTCGTGCGTCTTGCGCGGGCAGTCGAGATCGCCGGCGCGCCGGCGATCCGGGATCGCGCGACGATGCACCGTATCGCCGACCTGCATGTGAAGCTCCGCGGCGTCGAGCGGACCGGCCTGCGCTCCGTGACTGCGCTCTCTCGGGGCAAGTCACCCGGACCCGAGGCATCGATTTCCAAGCTCGTACTCGGCAAGACCGGGCAGGACATCGCGAGCTTCGCGATCGATCTCGAGGGGATGAACGGCCTGGCGCATAGCGATCCTGATTTCCAGCTGGCCTATCTGCGCAGCCCCGCGCTGCGGCTGGCGGGCGGCACCGATGAGATCCTGCGCAACATCATCGCGGAACGCGTGCTTGGTATGCCTCGCTGAGCTTGGGGAGTCGTTGCCATGCACCCTCGTGTCTCGGTCGATAACATCTGCTTCCTGGGCGAAACGCTCGATAGCGACCTTGCCAACTGGAAGGCGCTGGGCGCCTATCGGATCGGTGTACTTGCGGGCAAGTTCGCCGCCGAGGGATGGGACGAGAGTGTCGCCAAGGTGGCGGCGAGCGGCCACCGGGTCGCGACCGTCATCCACCAGTTCCTGACCGAAGGCGGGGTTGAGGCGCGCGAGAACTGGCAGGCGGCACGCGACGATCTGGCGCGCACGATCGAGGCGGCGGCGCAGCTCGGCGCCGAATCGGTCTATCTGACGAGCGGTGGGCGTGGCCGGCTGAGCTTTGAGGCGGCCGCCGAGGGCTTCGCCGAGGCGATCGCGCCCTGCAATGCGGCGGCCAAGGCAGCGGGTGTGCCGCTTCTGGTGGAGACAGCGACGGCTTTCCACGCCGACATCAACCTGACATCGACCTTGCGGGACACGCTGCGCCTCGCCGAGATCGCGGATCTCGGCGTCTGCATCGACCTGTTCGCCTGCTGGACGGAAGGCGGCCTGCGCGAGACGATTGCAGCAGCGATGCCGCGCTGCGGCCTCGTTCAGGTGAGCGATTATGTCCTTGCCGATCGCAGCCTGCCGTGCCGGGCGGTGCCGGGCGACGGCACGATACCCTTGGAGCGCCTGATCGGCTGGATCCTGGACGCCGGCTATGAGGGCGCGTTCGACCTCGAGCTGCTGGGGCCGCGCATCGATGCGGAGGGTCGCGCGGCTGCTGTCGCGCGCGCCGCAAAGGGCGTGGGGGCAATGCTGCCTGCCTGAGCGGCTCGCGCGATCCAGCCCTTGTAGCGCATTGCCCGCCGCGCCCCTCACCACAGGGAGTGGCGTGCGCGAAGATCAGGCGGCGATCCGTTCGATGACCATCGCGATGCCCTGGCCGCCGCCGATGCACATGGTGGCGAGGCCGAAGCGTGCCTCCCGCCGCTCGAGCTCGTGGAGCAGCTTCACGATGAGAATCGTACCGGTCGCGCCGACGGGATGGCCGAGGGATATGCCGGAGCCGTTGACGTTGGTCTTCGCGGGATCGAATCCCAGCTCGCGGGCCACCGCGCAGGCCTGGGCGGCGAACGCTTCGTTGGATTCGATCAGGTCCATCTGGTCGAGCGTCATCCCGGCGCGGGCGAGCGCGATCGGAACCGCCTTGATCGGGCCCAGGCCCATGACATCCGGATCGACGCCGGCGTGGCCCCAGCCGAGGATACGTGCGCGGGGCGTCAATCCCCGAGACGCGGCAGCGCTCGCGGTCGACAGTACCACGGCGGCGGCGCCGTCATTGACCCCGGAGGCGTTGCCAGCCGTCACCGTGCCGTCCTTCTGGAAGGCCGGGCGGAGCGCGGCCAGCCCTTCGGCCGTCGTATCGGCACGCACATGCTCGTCGGTATCGAAGCGGGTGACGCCCTTGCGCGTCGCGATCTCGACCGGGACGATCTGGTCCTCGAAGCGGCCTTCCGCGATCGCGGCGGCGGCACGGCGCTGACTCTCCAGCGCGATCGCATCCTGATCGGCCCGGCTGATCCTGTTGAGCGAGGCGATATTCTCGGCGGTCACGCCCATATGGTAGCCGTCGCGCGGGTCGCTTAGCGTTGCGGCGAGTGCGTCGACCATCTCGATGGCTCCCATCTTCTGGCCGAAGCGCGCCGCCGAGACCAGATGTGGCGCCCGGCTCATGCATTCGGCCCCGCCAGCTACCGCCAGCTCCGCCTCGCCGAGCTTCAGCGTCTGGGCGGCCGATATGATCGCCTGGATGCCGGAGCCGCAGAGCCGGTTGAGTGTGAGCGCCGGGGCCGCGGTGGGGATGTCAGCCTCGAGCGCTGCGACGCGCGCCAGATAGGCGTCCTGGGCGCAGGTGGGGATCACCTGGCCCATGAACACATGCTCGATCTCGCCTGGCTCGATCCCGGCCCGGGCCACGGCCTCCGCGATGACGATCGCGCCGAGCCTGGACGGCGCGAAATCCTTGAGCGCACCTCCGAAGCCGCCGATGGCGGTGCGCACGGCCGATAGGATAACGACGTCCTCGCTCATTGATTGTTCTCCTTCAGAAAGCGGTGCCCCCGCGCGGCGCGATCGGGTTCGGCAAGATCGGTAAAAGTCAGTAGGGAATGTCATGCGCCTTGCAGATCGCCGTGGCGGCCTGGCGGAACAGCTGCGCGCTATTCTGCGAGCCGCCGATCAGCTTGCGCAACTCCAGGCTGACGACACCGTGCATCGCGGCCCATATCAGGTAGGTCACGCGCAGCGCCTCGCTGCGCCGTTCGGATGCCAGGCACTGGCTGACGGTTTCGCGCAATGTCTCGAAGCTCTGCCACGCCTTGCGACGGCTAGCGAGCGGCGCTTCCCAGGCGCGCCCGAGATCGCCGAACATCACGTTGTAGAGCGCCGGTTCGGCGAGCGCGAAGCTGCGATAGGTGGCCGTCATCCGTCTCAACCTGGCGAGCGGGTCCAGTTCGTCGGCGTGCGTGTCGAAGGCCTGCATGAGGCTGTAGAACGCATGAAGATAGAGCGCATCGAGGAGTCCCTCCTTGCCACCGAAATGGGTGTAGATAACCTTGGTCGAGGCGTTGACGGCCTCTGCCAATCGCCGGGTCGTCAGCGCCGAAGGACCTTCTTCGCTGAGCACCGTCGCGGCGGCGGTGAGCAGCGTGGCGCGGATGTCCGCCTCCGCCGCTGCCCGCGCGGCGCGGACGTCGGCCAGGATGCGTGGTCCGCTCACACGGCCATGGCCGGCGCTCTGCCGAGCATCGCGGTGAGGCGGCCACCGATCATCGTCTCTGCGTCGGCCATGATCCGATCGACCAGCTCCTTGACTGTCGGGATGTCATGGATGAGGCCGACGACCAGTCCGCAACTCCACGCGCCCGCGTCCATGGCCCCGTCGATCATCACCTTCGGGTAGACGCCGGCCACTTGGTCCATGATGTCCTCGATCTTGAGATCCGCGCCCTTCTCTCGCTCGATCTCGAGCAGCCGTTCGACATTGGCGTTGTTGAGCACGCGCTCCGAGTTGCGGAGCGATCGCATGATCAGGCGGCAGTCCAGTTCGCTCGCCTCCAGCAGCGCCTGCTTGACGTTGTCGTGGACGGGCGCCTCCTTCGTGGCGATGAGGCGGGTGCCCATGTTGATGCCTTCGGCGCCGAGCGCGAGCGCGGCGACCAGGCTGCGCGCGTTCGCCATGCCGCCGGAGGCGATGAAGGGGATTTTCAGCTCCTCGGCCGCGCGCGGCAGCAGGATCATGTTGGGGATGTCGTCTTCGCCGGGATGGCCGCCGCACTCAAAGCCGTCCACGCTCACCGCATCGCAGCCGATTGCCTCGGCCTTGAGCGCATGGCGGACCGAGGTGCATTTGTGGATCACCTTGATCCCGGCCTGTTTGAGCGCGGCCATATATGCCTCGGGACTGCGACCGGCGGTCTCGACCACCGTCACGCCGCCCTCGATGATGGCCCGGATATATTCGGGATAGGGCGGCTGGGTGAACATCGGCAGGAAGGTGAGGTTCACGCCGAAGGGCTTGTCCGTCATCTCCCGGCAGCGCGCGATCTCTCTCGCGAGGAGTTCGGGGGTCTTCAGCGTCAGCCCCGTGATCATGCCGAGCCCGCCGGCGTTCGACACGGCCGAGGCCAACTCGGCCAGGCCGACGAAATGCATGCCGCCCTGGACGATCGGGTGCTCGATCCCCAGCATCTCGGTGATCTTTGTCCGCATCCGCCACTCCCCCCAATCACATAATCCGGCAACACTGTTACCAAGGGAATCAGTGTTGCACAATAGGGCGGGCAATATGCTTCCCGACGCGATCATGTCCGCGCTTCGACGTCGATCCGCTCGGCGCGTAGCGCGGCACGCCGGACCTTGCCCGCATCGTCGCGTATGCGTTCGCGGACGAACTCGATGCTCCGCGGCAATTTGAAGCCGGACAGCCGATCGCGCAGGCGGGCGATGAACGCGGCCTCGTCCGGTACCGGGGCGTGATCGGCAAGCTCGACGATCGCATGGACCCGATTGCCGAGATCGAGGTCGGGAAGGCCGATCGCCGCGGCCCCAAGTACGCCGGGCAACGCCTCGATCGCTGCTTCGACTTCCGCTGGATAGACGTTGACGCCGCCGACCACGATCATGTCGGTGCGCCGGTCAGCGATGAACAGAAAGCCTTCGTCGTCCAGCCAGCCCATGTCGCCAAAACCGTCCAGGCTTCGTGGCGGCGCGTCCGCTCCGACATAGGCATAGCGGTCCACCGCATCGGGCGCGCGCAGGAAGCGCACCTCGCCGATCTCGCCGGACGGAAGCGGAACGCCCGCCTCGTCAACGATCAATATGGTCTGGCCACGCATCGGCCTCCCGACGGAGCCGGGATGTCGCGACCATTCCTCGCCGTCGATCAGCGTCGCGCCGATCCGTTCCGAACCTCCATAGATTTCGAGAACTTGGCGTCCGCCGATCCGTTCGATCCACCACAGCTTGGTCGCGGCGGGGCATGGCGCCGCCGTGTGGAGGAGGGCCTGCAGTGACGAAAGATCGGCACGCCGTGTCACATCGCGATCCAGCTTGGCGATGCGCGTCATGATCGTCGGAACAATATAGGCGAACGACACGCGGTGCTGCTCGACCAGGGCGAGCCAGCCCTGTGGGTCGAACTTCTCCATGCAGATGACGTGGCAGCCCTGCGCCAGCGCGCAGCAGGCGATCGAGAATGGCCCGGAATGATAGAGTGGGCTTGCGTTCAGCATCGTCGAGCGCGGTGGCCGGCCCGCCAGCTCCGTGTCCGGACCCCAGATCGACGGCAGCGGATCGACGATCAGCTTCGGTCGTCCGGTGCTGCCCCCGCTGCTGACGATCTTGCCGGGCCGCGCGATGGCCGCCGGCAGCGGCGCGGCGGACAGGCTCGCTGGCGGGGGGCCGTCGATCTCGAGCGTAAAGCCGATCTCGTCCGACACAGCCTTGTCGTGCAGGATCAGCTTGGGCGCCGCCAGCTCGACGATCGTTTCGAACTCGAGCGGAGCGAGCCGATTCGAGACGGGGCAGGGCACCGCGCCCAGCTTCCAGGCCGCGAAGGCGCACTCGAGAAATTCAATGCGGTTGTCGAGGGCGATCACGACATTGTCGCCAGCCGCCACGTTATGGCCGGCCAGTTGCCGGGCGCGCCGATTGGCTGCTTCGTCCAGCTGTCGGAACGTGCGGGTATGCGCGTCAAACGTCAGTGCTGGTGCATCGGGCGTGGCATGGGCCTGCGCGCTGAGCAGGGCTCCGAGCGGCGCACCATCGACCGGCTGGCCGCTCGTGGGATCGATCAGCATCGACGAGTGCACCTACTCCTGATGCCTTCGATCAACGATGGGGACTGCTGCGCTGCGGTGGCCATCTAGCTCGCTCCCGATGAAATCTAGTGGATTGCAGCCGGCGTGGGCCGGCCGCCGCGCACGATCCGGCCCGGCAGGGCGCCCGTAGGCTCGCCGTCGAGGTAGACGGGAACGCCGTTCACGATCGTCGCGCGATAGCCGGTGGCGCGCTGCACGAGGCGACGGCCGCCGCCGGGCAGGTCATGCGCCACCGTCGGTGCGTGGATCGCCAGCCGATCAAAATCGATGATGTTGATGTCGGCTTTGTAGCCGCGCGCGATCCGGCCCCGATCGTGGAGGCCGATCACCGCGGCCGGTGCCGCCGTCAGCTTGCGCACCGCCTCGGGCACGGAAAGCCGATCCCCTTCGCGGTCGCGTGCGTGGTATGTCAGCAGGAAGGTCGAATAGCTGCCGTCGCAGATCGTCGCGCAATGCGCCCCGCCGTCGCCGAGTCCCGGAAGCGTGTCGGGATGCCTCATCATGGCCGAGACCGCGTCGAGATTGCCATCGGGATAGTTGGCCATCGCGAGATAGAGCTGTGCGCGGCCCTCCTTTTCCAGGAGGAGATCATAGGCCAGCGCATCCGGCGTCGTGCCCAGCCGCCCTGCGCGGCCGGCGATGCTCGCTTCAGGCGGTTGCTCGTAGCGCGGCGGATCACCCAGCTGGAACATCGCCTGGAACTGGCGGATGTGAGAATCGATCGAACTGCCAGGCGGGATCGCCGCGCCTTCCGACAGGATCCGTTCCTTGATCTCTGGCCGGCGAAGTACTGTGAGCCTCTCCTCGAGCGGCAGGTCGGTGAGGGCGCCGTAGGTCGGCGTGGCGGCGAAGGGGTTAAGCGTCAGCTCGAAACCCAGCAATACGCCGATCGCGCGCGGCAGGATCTGCGGGTGAAGCGAGGCGCCATCCTGGTTGGCGTCGCGCACCCGATCCAGCAACGCCGGCCAGTAATAAGGCGCGGTGTTGCTCGTCCCGGTCGAGAAGGTGATCGCGCGCCCGGATTCGACGTTGAGCTGGCGCAGCAGGTCCACGCCATCCGCGGTGCCGAATGCGTCGCCGGTGAGCTGGAAGATGCCCTTTCCGGTTTCGCGCATCGCTCTGGCGAGCATGACGAGCTCCTCTTCGGAGGCCCGCAGCGTGGGAATCGGATTGCCGTCGCTCGACCGATGGAACAAGGTGCGCGAGGTCGCGATGCCCATCGCGCCCGCATCCAGCCCTTCGCGCGCCAGTGCCGCCATCTCCGCCAGATCGTCGTCCGTCGCGGCTTCGAGCCTCACTGCCCGATCGCCCATCACATAGACGCGCAGCGGCGCATGGGGCAGATAGGCGCCCACATCCATGTCGAACTCCCGCCCGGACAGGAAGTCGAGATAGTCGGGAAAGCTCTCCCAGGCCCAGCGCAGGCCTTCGACGAGCACCGGGTGGGGGATGTCCTCCACGCCCTCCATCAGGCGGATCAGCAGATCCTGCGCGTCGCGCCTGCATGGCGCGAAGCCGACGCCGCAATTGCCGATGATCGCGGTCGTGACGCCGTGCGCGCAAGACGGGACCAGCCGGTTCTCCCAGGTCACTTGCCCGTCATAATGGGTATGGAGATCGACGAAGCCGGGGGTGACCAGCAGGCCCTCCGCGTCGATCTCCTCGCTGCCGCCAGCGAGATCGGCACCGATGGCGGCGATGCGACCGTCGCGGATACCCAGATCGGCCTGATAGGGTTCCCCGCCGCCGCCATCGACGATCGTGCCCCGCCGGATAACGAGATCGAAGAAACGATCCATGCCTCTCTCCATAGCCCATTGGCGCGGGGACCGGCGGTTTCTGCTCCGGCTCATTCATCTTCTTCGCACGTGTCGGCGAGCCGACGCAAATTCTATTTCCTTTGAATCATCTACCTGATTACTCTTATGCGACCTGCATTCGAGACAGCGCGGCGCGAACCGCGAACAGCATATGTCGAGCGGAACTGGAGGTGAGGATGGGAACCGATGAGCTTTCCGGCGGCGTGGCCGTCATCACCGGCGCGGCGCGCGGGATCGGGGAAGGGATTGCGCGCTCGGCCGCCGCCCGGGGGATGAAGCTGGTGCTCGCCGACGTCGCCGAGGATCGGCTGCGCGCATTCGCCGGCGAACTCTCGAACGCCGGGGTCGAAACGCTGGCGGTGCCGACCGACGTGACCGATCCTGCCGCGATCGACCGGCTTGCAACGGCCGCTTTCGATCGGTTCGGTTCGGTGCGGATGCTCGTCAACAACGCCGGCATCGAAGTGATCGGCTATAGCTGGGAGCTCTCCGCCGAGCAGTGGGAGCGGGCGGTGCGGATCAACACGCTCGGCCCGATCCACGGCGTGCGGGCCTTTGCGGGGCCCATGATCGCGGCGCAGCAACCGGCTTTCATCGTCAACATGACGTCGCTCGCAGCACTCGGGACGATGCCGTTCACGGCGCCCTACATGCTCACCAAACATTCCATCCTCTCCTTCTCGGAGAGCCTGTTTCTGGAGATGCAGCGCGTCGCGCCGATGATCCGCGTGTCGGCGGTGCTGCCGGGGCCGGTCGCCACCGGCATCTTCGATGATGCGGTCGGCGGCGGTGATCGCGCGCATGTCGATATGCACCGCAAGGCGATGGGCGCCATCATCTCGACCGGGCTGGACCCGCGCGAGGCGGGAGTGATGATCCTCGATCAGGTCGCAGCCGGCAAATTCTGGGTGACGACGCATCCCGAGATGATGGTCGAGGCGGGGCGCCGGCGCGCCGATTTCCTCGCAGGCTTCGAGGACCCCTCCATGCCGCCGGGCGGCGAGGCGCTTCTCGGCGACTGACGATAGACTTTTAAGAACGAACGGGGAGCAGATCAGGTGACGACCATTTTCGACGAGGTTGCGTGGGCGACGTATGAGAAGGCGAGGTCGGCGGTCGATGAGACGGCGCCGGCGGTGCTCTCGAGTCCCACACCGGGCACTGAACTGCCGATGGAGGACACGCCCGAACTGCGGGCCGCGGTTGAGGAGAGCGACCTCCTCCTCCTCCTGCCGACGCTGGTGCACGTCAGCGGTGACGCGAGCTGGCTCGATCGTGCCGCGCCGCATATCCAGCCGCTCGGCATGGGCGGCGCGCAGATCCCGGCCGAGCTGCAGAAGGCAATCCGCGATGCGCTGCTGGCGGCGCTCACCGGCCCCGCGCGGGATGCGCCGCCGCTGAGCGAGGCGATGCTGAAGCGAATCACCTCGGTGATCGTGGGCGAGCCGGTAACCGACGAATATGTCCCGCTGCTGATCGAGCAGATGGGCTTCCAGCCGACCGGCCGCTTCGTGCCGGAGCAGCACCGGCGCGCGCCGGAAGGCTATCGCGTCGCGATCATCGGCGCGGGGCTGAGCGGCATGGTCGCGGGCATCCGGCTCGCCGAGAGCGGCTATGCGTACCGCATCTTCGAGCGCGCGAGCGAGCTCGGCGGGGTCTGGTGGAGCAACAAATATCCCGGTGTCGGCGTCGATACGCCGAGCCATTTCTACTCCCTGTCCTTCCACCTGAATCCCGATTGGCCGCGCTACTTCTCCGAAGGGCATGTGCTGATGGATTATTGGCGGCAGGTGGCCGAGCGCTTCTGCCTGCGCGACCATATCTCGTTCAGGACCATTGTGGAGTCCTGCGCCTGGGATGAGGCGACCAGCCTCTGGACGGTCACCTCCGTGGATGCCGAGGGCCGGCGGGAAACCGACACCTACAACGCGGTAATCTCGGCGACCGGCATGTTCAACAGCCCCGCCCTCCCCAACCTGCCCGGCCTGGCGGACTTCAAGGGTCTGGCCGTGCACACTGCCCACTGGGATCCCGTCACGGACGTGAAGGGCAAGCGCGTGGTGCAGATTGGCACAGGCGCGTCGGGCCTGCAGGTAGGCCCGCGGATCGCGAAGGAGGCCGCGCGGCACACCGTCTTCCAGCGTACCCCGCCATGGATCGTGCTGATGCCGGACGGCACCTATATGAAGCCCACCACGTCGAGCTTGCGGTGGGCGCTTCGCCACATCCCGCATTTCGCGCAATGGATGCGTTTCTACACCTACTGGAACGCATCGGACGGGTTGCACCGCTATGTGGTACGCGATCCGGCCTGGCCGGAAAGCGACACCTCGATCAACGCCTTCAGCGAAGGCTATCGCCAGTTCCTGCAGAGCATGCTCGAGCAGCGGATGGGCGACCGGCCGGACCTGCTGGCGAAGACTACGCCCAACTATCCGCCGATGGGCAAGCGCATATTGCAGGACAGCCACTGGTTCGAGATGTTGAAGCGGGACAATGTCGATCTCATAACCGACGGCATCGAGAGGATCACCGAGGACGGCGTTCTGGCCCGGGACGGCACTTTCTATCCGGCCGACATCCTCCTGCTCGCGACCGGCTTCAAGATGTCCGGGATGATGCAGCATCTCCGGATCTCCGGCCGCGACGGAGTAACGCTCCGCGACGTCTGGGGAGAAGAGGATCCGGCCGCCTATCTTGGCACGATGGTTCCCGGCTTTCCCAATTTCTTCCTGATCAGCGGGCCCAATGCCGGCGCGTCGCACGGGGCAGGCGTGAATGTCTATTCCGAAAGCCAGATGCACTATATCATGACATGCCTGGATGCGCTGATCGCGAATGGCGCGACGACCATCGAGCCCACCCAGGAGGCGCACGACGCCTGGAACGCAAGGATCGGTGAGGCGCTGGAGCAAACCGTGTGGAACCACCCCAACGTCAGCACCTATTATCGCAACAGCAAAGGCCGCAACATCGTCAGCTGCCCATGGCGGATCGTCGATATCTGGCACATGCTGCGTGAGCCCGATCTGCGCGAAGTCGTGCTGAAATAGGCGCCGGTCGCCTCAAAGCGCAGGCTGGAGCGCCGGCGCCGCGCGATCGCGGAATATCGGGGCCGCGGCGAGCCAGATCAGTCCGAGCACCACGGCCAGACCCGCGACGATGGTCAGGAATGTCCATGCCGGCGCCTTGCCGACGATCGCCTCCAGCCCGAACTGGAGGACCGGACCGCCGGCGAAGAGGCAGGCGATTGTCAGTCCGATGACCTTCGCGGTCTGCGCCGGCGTGCCGATCGACGCGGCCATGGCGTAGAGGTTGGGTACCATGAGCCCGAGCCCGAGCCCGGTGATCGTCAGCGCCAACAGGATCAGGGCATAGGATTGCGATTGGCCGACGAAAAGCAGCCCGGCCGCGCCGACGAGAAGCGACAGCGCGAAGATGTGGGGCATCGAGAGCCAGCGACGGATCCTGCCATAGGCAAGGCTGACAATGACCCCGGCGAAGGCGTTCGTCAGCATTGCCATGGCGATCATCGACGGGCGTGCCGCGCCGGTTTCGGCCAGGTGAAACGGTATGAACAGGGGGGCCGCATTGACGATGGCGCCGATCCCGATTGCGAGCGGGGCGAGCTTCCACGCCACTGCCGGGAGCCGTTCGCCATCCCGATCACGGGTTCGCGCCGGACCACGGTCGACAGGCCGGTCGGCGGGAATCCCGGCGACCAGGAGCAGGACGAGCGGGAGCGCAAAAAGATACAGCAGAAACACATAGCGCCAGCCGAAATTGCCGAGCGCGCCGCTTAGCGGCATCGCGACAAGGCTGCCGATCGTTGCTGCGGCGGCGAGCCAGCCCATCCATTTGTCGCGCACCGCATCGGCAAAGCCTCGCGCGGCAAGCGTCAGCACCAGCGTGGCGATAATCGCGGACGCGAGGCCAAGCACGAGCCTCGTCGCCAGCAATATGCCGAGGTCGCTCGCCAATCCTCCGGCGGCGCCCGCGAGCGCAAAGACGATCAGCGAGACGACCAGCACCCGCCTGATCCCGAACCGGCCGCCGAGCGTGCCGGCGATCAGCGAGCCCAGGATCATCGCGAGGCTGAGCGAGGATATCAGGCCCCGCGTCAGCGCCGCGGCCCCCGGGGTGTCCCTGAACTCCGCCTCGATCGCCGGCAGGACCGGGAGCAGCGCTGTGAACGCCATCGCCCCCAGAATCTTGACCAGCAGCAGGAACAGCCGCCCCATAAAGTTGAAATCGGTTTGCGCCCGCTCGCTCATCATCTTCTCCTGTCGATCTTGTTTTTCGTTCTCGCCTGGCTCAATGCGCCCCTATTGATTTCTGAAGACGGGCGGCCGCTTGTCCTTCATCGCGTCCTTCATCTCCTGGAAATCGCCGGTTGCCTGAGACAGATGGATGCCGCGATTCTCGAGCTCGATCGCGGCAGCGAGGCTCGACGCGCCCTGGTTCAGGTGCATGGATTGCTTGGTGAACCAGATACCCATCGGGTGGTTCGCCGCAATCGCCCTGGCCAGGGTGAGCGCCTCGTCCATCAGCGTCTCGTCCGGCACGGTCTTGAGCACCAGTCCGATCCGCTCCGCCTCGTCGGCCAGCACCGGCCGGCGCGTGAGCAGGATTTCCGCCGCCTTCTGCGAACCGACCGCGCGTGGCAGCGTGTAGCTCAGACCGAGCTCGTGGCCGGTGCCGGCATTGTGGAAGGCGTTGACGAACTTGGCCGATTTCCCCGCGATCGCAATGTCGGCCGCCAGCACCATCGAATAGCCGACGCCGGCGGCAGCGCCGTTGACCGCGGCGATGATCGGTTGCGGCAGCTGGCGCATCAGCACCGGCATCTCGCTGAGCACCGTCATCGTCCGCGCATTATAGGGGATGCGCCCCAGCGCCGGATCCACCCAACTCGGCTGCCCCGCGCCGCCCGAGAAATGGCCCGCGCAGAAGCCCCGGCCGGCGCCCGTGACGATCGCAACGCGGATATCGGCGTTGTGCCTGATCTTGCGCAATTCCTCGAAGAAGGCCTCGTACATGGCGAAGTCGAACGCGTTGAGCCTCTCGGGCGCATCGAGCGTCAGGACGCGGATGCCGGGTTCCGGATCGGTTACGGTGATTGTCATCAATCCCCTCATGTGCGGGCATCGGCACCGGCTCCCGGAAAGAGGGAGGGTAGCCCGTTAAAATCAGGTAGATTAGGTAGATCATATCGCTCCGGTGTCAAGCGGAGGCGTCGCCGTCAGAAGAGCGTCGACATGGCCTCGCGCCGGAAGGGCAGCAGCTCGCTCACCCGCCCGTCGCGGATCTTGTTGGGCCATTCGGGGTCGGCGATCAGCGCGCGGCCGACCGCGACCAGATCGAACTCCTCGCGATCCAGCCGTTCCAGCACGTCGTCGATCGCGGCATGCTCGCTCGTCGCGGTGCCGCGCAGATCGCTCAAGAACTCGGCGGAGAGGCCGACCGAACCGACGCTGATCGTCGGGCAGCCGGTGAGCTTTTTAGCCCAGCCGGCGAGGTTGAGCGGCGATCCCTCGAACTCCGGCTTCCAGAGGCTGCGTTGCGAGCAGTGGAAGATATCGATGCCGGCATCGGCGAGAGGCTGGAGCCAGGCGGCGAGCGCCTCGGGGCTGCCGGCATTGCGGGCGTCATAATCCTGCTGCTTCCATTGCGAGATGCGCAGGATAAGCACCAGTTCCGGCCCGACGGCCTCGCGGACCGCGCGGATGAACTCGGCGGCGAAGCGGATACGGCCAGCAAGGTCGCCGCCATAGCGGTCTTCGCGGCGGTTGGTCACCCCCCAGAAGAACTGGTCGATGAGATAGCCATGTGCGCCGTGGAATTCGATGCAGTCGAAGCCGAGCCGCTGCGCGTCCTGCGCCCCTCTGGCGAAGGCGGCGACGACGTCGGCGACATCCTCTTCGGTCATGCTCTCGCCGAAGAGCCGGTCCGGCGCGAACAGGGCGGAGGGGCTTTCGGGCGTGTTCGGCATCTGAGCGCCGGAAATGTCCGGCGCGGAGCCGACGTGCCATAATTGCGGAGCGATCGCGCCGCCTGCCGTGTGAACGGCATCGACTACGGACTGCCAGCGCCGGAGTGCGGCTTCGCCGTGGAAGACCGGCACGCCGGGATGGTTGACCGAGGCGGGCCGCTCGATGCCGACGCCTTCGGTCACGATCAGGCCCACGCCCCCCTCGGCGCGGCGGCGGTAATAATCGACCACGCCGGGCAGGGGGATGCCGCCTTCCGCGAAGTAGCGCGTCATCGGCGCCATGACGAGCCGGTTGTGCAGGCGCAGCGAGCGGAGCTCGAACGGCCGAAAGAGGGGCGTGACGTCAATCCTGGTCATAGTGGGCTCCATGGGTATATCACGATCATCCGGCATCGGCGCCCGGCGACGGGCGCAACGTTTCGGTCAGCGGAATATAGACCTGCGCGAACAGCGAGGCCGGATCGAGCGCGGCGGACGGCGTCAGCCTGTCGGTGCCGCGCCGCGCCCGCAGCGCGGCGATGGCCTGCGCCGCATCCTCGGCCTCGATCTCGTAGAGCGTCATGTAGCGCCGCCGCCGGATCGGGCCGTCGCCGACGTCTACCGCCTCGAACCGCCGCGCCGACACGAAGCCGGGCACGTCGAGGATCTGCGGGATATGGACCTGCTCGTACCAGGCGTTGAACTCGTTCTCGCGACCGGGGACGGCATCGCTGAGCGCCAGATAGTGGAACAGCGTCATCTCGGTGATCTCCGCGCGCATGGCTAGAAAAGGAAACGACAGTTGACAATCGGAAATGAGGCCCGGAGCGCGCGAACGCGGAATCCTTACAGGAAATCGCACAGTTCGGCCATGAACTGGTCGAAGCAATCATGATGCAGCCAATGCCCCGCTTCGAACGCGACGGAGCGGGCATCGCGGAAGTTCGCGGCGAAACCATTCTGTTCGGGATCGCCGACCCAGCTGTTCCGTCCCCAGGGCAGCAGCACCTGGCAGACGATGCGTTGCCACAGCGCCTCGAGATCGGCGGCGGCGATATCGACCGGCCAGCCGCTGCGCACATAGGGATCGAACTTCCAGCTCAAGCTGTCGTCCTCGTTGCGCGAGACGGCATGAATGGTGAGATGCGCGATCTGCTCGTCATTGAGATTCGGATTCTCCTCGCGCATCCTTTCGATCGCGGCCTCGATCGTGGGGTAGCGGCGCGGGATCCGTCCGCTCATCTGGCGGCGCGCCTCGATCGCGGTGCGCCAGCGCTCGTGCACCGGGCCGGCGCCGCGCTCGAGCAGCGCCGGTGCCAGCAGGGTATTGCCCTCGACCGCGACCAGCCGCCGCACGCGCTCCGGGTAGATGCCGGCATAGCGCAGCGCGATCGTCGCGCCGAGCGAGTGGGCCACGATCGTCGCCGGAGAGGCGCTCAGCCGATGCAGCAACTGCGCGAAATCGTAGAGATAGGCCGAGAAGCTGTAATCGCCGTCCGGCGACCATGCGCTGTCGCCATGGCCGCGCAGGTCCGGTGCCACGACATGCCAGTCGCGCCGCAATTCGCGGGCGGCCCAGTCCCAGCTGCGGCTGTGATCCCTCCCACCGTGAACAAGCACCAGGAGCGGGGCTGATCGGTTGCCCCAGTCGATATAGCTCAGCCGCAGGCGCTGCGACGTGAAGATGTGCGACGTAGGCCCCGGGAAGGGATCGATGATTTCGTTCATGGGCGTCTGCTCGCGGACAGGAGAGGGAGGCATCGTTCGGAACATGAACCCGCTGGGCGGTCCATTCCTGAAGGGCGATTCCTCCCTATCTCATGAACGATCCGCCGTTGATGTGGAAGACCTGTCCGTTAATCCACCGGCCGTCCTCGGACAGCAGCATGGCGACCACGCCAGCGATGTCCTCGACCTTGCCGAGGCGCTTGTTCTTCACCAGCGTCAGCATCTCCTCGATATATTCAGGCGGTACCTGGCCGCCGGCCATCGCCTCGGGCGTCATCACCGCTCCCGGGGCCACGCAGTTGGCGGTGATGCCCTCCTTGCCCCAGCGTGACGCCACATGGCGCATCAGCGCGTGGATGGCGCTCTTGGATGAGGCATAGGCTGGCCGCACGGGATCGCCGACATCTGCCGCCGCCGAACTGGTGTAGACGATCGCCCCGAAATCCCGCGCAAGCAGGTGCGGGAGCACCGCGCGCGTGCAAAGAAGATGGCCACGCAGGTTGACCGCGATCGTCCGGTCGAAGACCGCGAGATCTTCAGCCAGCGCATCGCTGTCCTGATAGATGACGCGAAGGTCGGCTGCATTAATGAAAGCGCCGTCCAACGCTCCCAATTGTTTTACCGCTGCGGCCACCGCAGCGTTCACGGAGGCCTCGTCGGCGATGTCGATGGTCAGCGCGAAGGCTGATCCACCCGCCGTGCGCACCTCGTCTGCGATTCGTTCGGCCGATTCGGCGTTGATGTCAGCAACGCAGAGTGTCACACCTTCCGAACCCAACCGGCGCGCGGTCCCGGCGCCGATGCCGCTGCCGCCGCCGATCACGATGATGGCGCTCTCTGCCAACCGGTTCCGCATGTCGCTCTTCTCCTCCTGTCAGTGGGACTGTCGGTGCCCGTAACACCCTGAATCGCCCGATGCGTTCGGGATATAGGTGCGGCTGGCGCCCCTTATAGCGCCGCGTATCTCTCCAACATCGCCGTATCGACCGCGAGCCCGCCTTCATACGTGCTCCTCCGGCGGCCGGTTGACCGGTCTTCGAAATCATCTAGATGATTTATCCCACTATTGACCAGCATGCGGGAGGCGAAAATGGCCAACATCATTGTTGCAGGTGGCTTGGGAACGCTCGGCAGGGCGATCGTCGCCGAACTGGCGGAGAGGAAGCACCGGGTTGCCGTCGTCGACCTGGCTGAAGGCGGGCTGGAGGGGAGAGCGGCCGTATTGGGCGGCGTGGACCTGACCGATCCTGGAGCGGTCGATGGGGCATATGCGAGAGCGGCGGCCGATCTCGGCGGAATCGACGGGCTGGTCAATGTGACCGGCGGCTTCCTGTGGGAAACGATTGCGGACGGCGCCCCGGAAAGCTGGGACTCGATGTATCGGATGAACCTACGTAGCGCCGCTGTGTCCTGCCGCGCGATCCTGCCCCATCTCGGCGGGCGCGGCGGCGCAATCGTCAATGTCGGCGCGGCGGCGGCCTCGCCGGCGGGCCTCGGCATGGCCCCCTATGCCGCGTCGAAGGCCGGCGTAACGGCGCTGACCGAGAGCCTGGCGGAGGAACTGCGCGGCAAGGGCATTCGCGTCAACGCGATCCTGCCCACGATCATCGACACGCCGATCAATCGCCGCGACATGCCCGATGCGGACACTAGCGCCTGGGTGAGCCCGGCGGCGGCGGCGCGGGTGGTGGCATTCCTGCTGTCCGACGATGCGGCGGCCGTGACGGGCGTCGGGATCAAGCTCTCGCTACGCGGCTGAGAGCGGCGCGGGCGCCGGTCATTCCTCGATTCGACGTTCGCCCACGATGTGGATGCCGTAGCCTTCGATTGCGATGACGTTGCGGTGGGCGTTGGTCAGGAGGACCATGCTGTGCACGCCGAGATCGGCGAGGATCTGCGCGCCGACGCCATAGCTGCGCAGGTCCATCTCCTGCTCGCGCGCCTCCATCTTCATCATCACCGATAGCTCGTTCGGGCCGTTCGGGCGTAGGATGACGATCAGCCCGTTGCCTTCGGCCCCGATCGCCGCCATCGCGCGCTGCAGCAGGCGCTTGCGCTCGCCCGAACGCCCGAGCATGTCATCGAAAAGCGAGATCGCGTGCATCCGCACCAGCGTCGGCTCGCCTGGCGCGATCCGGCCCTTCTGCAGCACCAGATGTTCCGAATTGTCGATCTTGTTGCGGTAAATGATCGCAGTCCACTCGCCGCCATAGTCCGACGGGAAGCGTGTCTCTACCGATCGTTCGACGAGATGATCGTTGAGCCGGCGATAGGCGATGAGGTCACGGATCGTGCCGACCTTGAGGCCATGCAACTGCGCGAACGCGACGAGATCGTCGAGACGGGCCATCGTCCCGTCCTCCTTCATGATCTCGCAAATCACGCCCGAGGGATTGAGCCCGGCGAGGCGCGAGATATCGACTGCCGCCTCGGTGTGGCCGGCGCGCACTAGCACCCCTCCGGGCTTGGCCATCAGCGGGAAGACATGGCCCGGCGTCACGATCTGGTCGGCGTCTTTCGCCGCATCGATGGCGACGGCGATCGTGCGTGCGCGATCAGCGGCGCTGATGCCGGTCGTCACCCCTTCCTTCGCCTCGATCGAGACGGTGAAGGCGGTTTCGTGAAGCGTGCCGTTCCTGGGGCTCATCTGCGAGAGACCGAGTTGCTCAACACGCTCCTTGCTGAGCGCGAGGCAGATCAGGCCCTTGCCGTGCGTGGCCATGAAATTGATGGCATTCGGGGTCGCCATCTGGGCGGGGATGACAAGATCGCCTTCATTCTCGCGGTCCTCGTCATCGACCAGAATGAACATGTGCCCGTTTTTTGCCTCCTCGATCAGTTCCTGCGGCGAGGACAAAAAGCCCTTGTCAGGCGCGGAGGAGGTGATGGGATTGGTCATGGCGCATGTGATTCCGGCGGGTGTGAGAGTTTAAGCGGAAGTCGTAGAAAATGCCAGACGCCAGGATGGGCGCCGGAGATAGCTCCGCCAATCGATCACCAACGGTTGGGCGTCAAGCTGAGGCGCGCGCCGGCGGATTCTCCACATCGGCGCGCAGTGCGTCGCGCAGGACGAACTTCTTGATCTTGCCTGCCGCAGTCCGATCAAAGTCGGCGACGACATGGATTTCCTCCGGCCATTTTTGCCGGGCAAGGCCGATTTCGACGAGATGCGCGCGGATGTCAGCCAGCGTCGGCGGCGGGGCATCGCCAGCAATGCGGATGAAAGCGCAGACATGTTCGCCCATCCGCTCGTCCGGCGCCGCCACCGCTGCTGACTCGATCACCGTCGGCATGCGGCAAAGCGCATCCTCTACCTCGGCGGCGCTAATATTCTCGCCGCCCCGTATGATGATGTCCTTGGTGCGATCGGTGATTGCAAGAAAGCCCTCTTCGTCGATGATGCCGACATCGCCGGTGCAGAACCAACCGTCCGCATCGAAAGCGCCTTCGTTGTGCGCGGTATCGACATAGCCGACGAACAGATCCGGCCCGCGCGTGTGGATCTCGCCGGCCGTACCACGCGGGAGGACAGTGCCGTCCTCGTCGCGAACCTGGATTTCCACGCCCCCCAACGCACGCCCGTCCGTGCTGATCCGCTTCTCGAGCGGATCTTCGAACGCCGATCCGGAAACGGACGGGTGCTCGGTCGAGCCGTAGCCGCGCACCAGGCTGATGCCCATGGCGTGGCATTGCTCGCCGAACGCGCGCGGCACTGGTGCGCCACCCGAGGCGATGTAGCGCATATGATCGAGATGGACCGCCGGATCGAACTTCGGATGCGTGATCACGCTGTTGAAGAAGAAGTTCGCAGCTGCGCCCAGATGGAGGTCCTCCTCGACCAGCGTGTCGAGCACGATGTCGAGCTCCCAGCGGTCCATGAGATGGGCGGGGCGATTGAACAGGATTGGCACGAACACGCCGATTTGCAGGCCCGAGACATGGCCGACCGGCGAGCCGACCAGCCAGTGGCGGAAGCCTTCGGGCGGGGTCAGCGGCAGCGGGCGCTCGTCGCCCGGCTCGCGCATGATCCGCTGCAGCATTTCCGCCACCATGGTGCGGTGCGTGTGGATCACGCCCTTGGGGTTCGAGGTTGTGCCGGAGGTGTAGCCGAGGACTGACGGTGTATCCGCATCGACCGCGCGAATCTCGGCAAGGGGGGTGGTGTCGAGCAGCTGATCGTACTGCTCGTCGATGTAGATCACCGTCTCGAGCGCCGGCAACTCGGGCCGCATCGTCTCGAGCGCCTCGCGATAGTTGAGGTGC
>Ga0307513_10002773_pt1 | contig 24093 bp, 21 predicted proteins | sample 15_EM_MG_FD_202174 | JGI IMG/M metagenome (GOLD analysis project Ga0307513, IMG submission 202174) | Populus trichocarpa ectomycorrhiza microbial communities from riparian zone in the Pacific Northwest, United States - 15_EM | ecosystem: Host-associated > Plants > Roots > Unclassified | place...
CCTATATGAGCTGGAGCTATGGCCCCCGGGGGAGGACGCGTCGACTTAGACTAACCTGTTTTCTACCACCCCCGGGCAAGACTGTGCGCTTTGCCCCATTGGCAATGGGTTGTTCCAACCCCACATTAAGTCCAGCAAATCCCAACCAACACTCCAAAATCACTCGACTGAGTGAGTTCCTTTTTGACTTCATACTCCCGAACCTAACGCCAGAGATACAAGTAAGATAACAGTGAAATAATGACCGATATTTCTGAAACCTAGCCCAAATCTCCATCCCACTCCATGATCCCACCCTCCCTGATGCGCGATCCACCTCTCCGGTTTCCTATAGCCCCTCCACTTCCGTCCTCAGTGTCGCTTCCCCAGTCTGAACTGTGCTCGGCTACTGGCATGTTTGGATCATGGCTGATGTTTCGATTTCCTCTTGCACTGGGTTGAACCCAATATTAGCATTTCTTCTGGTCCCAAGTTCCATCTAACATTAACTTTAGGATTCTGATTAGGGTTCGGAATAGTATTGGAATTCCAGTGATGATTCGGGACGGGGTTAAGATTCTGATTGGGATTCGAGTTAACACTGGGATTCTAATTTGGATTCGGACTAGGATTAGGATCCTAGTTAGAGTTCTAGCTAGCTTTATTCTAGTTAGAGTTCGAGCCGGAATTGGGGTTCCCGTTAGGATCCGGGCCAACACTAGGATTCTCGTTAAGATTCGGATTATTGTTAGGATTCTGTGCACCGTCAGGATTCTGTCCTGAATTCTGGTTTTGTCGGATGTTGGGGTTTCCAATGGGATAGATGGTTCTGCTACCCCAAACCCCACCGTACCCCCTCCCGCGGGTGTTATGGGCGGGATTCTGCAAGGGCTCATTCCCCAATGCTCCAAAATTGTCTGATGACTATTATCTGAACTAACTCTGGCGGAAGGGAAGATTTGAGGGTGCGCAATTCTTGTCCTGGGCGCATCCAGAATGGGGGCGGAGGCTTCGCGCTTTGGGGCACGTCTTACCCGGCAATCTGTCACCGGGGTCAATCGAAGACTGTATCCGTGGTGAGGGTCTGGGGTTGAGGGACTGCTTGTACGATGTCTAGGGCTCGGCAACCAGTTCTGATTAGCAACAGGTTTTGTAGATAGGTTGAATTTGGTATTTGGGGTGCTACTTTGGGGACATGTTTGTGGAAAACTGTGGATCCTTCTTTTCCTCTGCGCCTCGAGGCCCTTGGGGCGAGTCGCCTGGTAATTGTGAGACATCTGCCGTCAATCCTAATTTCATGGAACCCTTCTGGATCAGTGAACCCCCAGTAGAGGCGACATCAGCTAGCGTCATTATAGCTGGGTTAACTGTAGATCTCGAGGCGGTAGGGTCGCTATTCAATTGCAACCCCGCCTTCGCCCCTAATGCTGCACCTCCTGGGGCGTGCTCTGAGTCGTCCTGGGGGACCGGATTCCTTTGGCCTCTTCCGTTCTTCCGTTCCTCATGAGTAGTTAGTTTGCCTTCACTCTTCCTACTCCAACTGCCCTCATCCCTATTTTGTGGTGTTTCAGCTTGATCGTCTCCACTATCTTCGTCGCTACTTTCAAGGCCCACCAACCATGCATTTCCCAATGCATCCTCCGCAGTAGGGCGATCCTTGGGTTGAATTGAGAGCATCGACTTTAGTAATGAAATTCCGGCATCGTCTGTTGGTGTTGGTAACGCTTTTAGCTTATCTTCGGGAAAGGGCCATATCCCCAAGGAGTAACGAGATATTTGAGTCTCTGAGGCGAATAGCCGTGTCCCTGCAAGTAACTCATATATCACACATCCGAGTGACCAAATGTCAACAGAATTGGTGTAAACCGAGGTTTCACTAGTAGAGTCTAACCCCAGGACCTCGGGAGCGCCGTAGATTTGAGTTGAAACCTGAGTGTGGAACGTTGTAGTAGCCTGGGGCTGGATCCGCTTAGATATTCCGAAATCACCTAGTTTGACCCGGATGGGGGACATCGAAACTATAAAAATGTTCTACCCAATGATCAGCATTTTTGCGATACCACAGGACCAAGCGAGGTGTTTGGCTGCAGGAATCGTACCGCAGGCTTTAGATCCCGGTGAGCCATCCCCTTTTGATGCATTACTTTGAGACCTTCGAGTACCTGCTTTGAAATGGTTTGAACGGTCTTTTGGTGTAGCGGCGAGCCGAGGTGCTTGGTGAGATCGCCTTCCGGGAGATATTCCATTGCGATATAGAGAGTCTCGGGTTCCTCGAACCATCCCAGGAACTTCACGAACAATTCCGGACGCTAAAACAGCTAACCGTTAGACCACAACAAGAAAATCTTGGACATGTGATAAACTGGGGTAAAATTCCTCAGGAACAAGGACACAAACCTTTGCCAATATGGCCATTATAAGGAGCTCCCTATAATAGTCAAGGTTGGGGGGTAGCCTCCTCTTGTCAATCGTCTTTACCGCACGATAATTGGCCGTAGTTCCCCGAACCTGCTTATAGACGACACCGAAACCTCCCGTTCCGAGTTCCCCACAGTTGTCCCATTCCTCCTTCACTTTCTTATACCTATTCCCCCCTTTCTCGACATATACTGTATGTCTAACGTGATCCTGAAAGAATTCTGTTTCGAGTTTACACCACTCAACCAAGTCCGATTGAGCAGTGATCATTTCTCAAATTTGAGGCGGCCTGGGTGCCAATAGTGCTCTGAATTATCTGGGGAGGTGAAAATGGGCTCAACTTGTAGGGAGCTAGGAGCGAATATTTGTGAATCAAAGGAAGAGTGGTGAAGGGAGGTAGAAGGGATGCAACTTATCTTGCTAGTTTCTCAAAGGTCCTTGGATATACAACCACCCTACAATACGGTATTTTGCCTACCCCACATTGCGATTTCATGTAGTAGTACAAGTGGTAGGGATAAAGTATTCGAACAGTTAATTTAGGTCAACCCGCAAAATAAACCCTGTTATGTACGAAAACTTCACCTCTCGCACTTGTAAAGGATGATGACAGAGGGACGGCTAGAAAATAGACAGGGAGAGACAGCTAAAAAAGAGACAGCTAAAAGAGGGAAAATACCAGGGAGGGAGTGAAAAAATGAAATGAAATGAATAAGAGTATTGGGAGATACGAAATTTGGTGCGGCTGTTTTTTAGCCTTATTCTTCCTACTCGTCCTCCTCCGTGTGTTACAAGTAGTGTTGATCCCTGCCGCCCCCACACCGTGCCATTGCAGGCACTGACGTTGTCTCCTACTTGTCCCAGGCCATAAGCACCCGAAAATGGAGGGGGATCATTCCTATGGGGGCACAGACACGCACGGATGTTTTGCCATATATTTCTTTAATCCCTGTTTTCGGGTACTTATGGCCTGGGACAAGTAGATTCGGGAGTCGCTCGTGCAACAGAGGCATTCGTCCTTGGAGTTGACAGCGGTTTTCGAGTGCCAAGTTTCCTGTTATTCTTTCAGTTTTGTATGCGAAAAAGCGTTACACACACCAAAGTTTTTCGACCCGAAAAACCTATATCCCCGTTTTTCAAACCCGGGGCTGAATGCCTCTAATACCCGCAGAATCTCATGAAAGTCGGAATGGCGCCAGTGTTGATTTTCTTGAACCTACCCAACCGTCGCTCCCTACTCGAGTATACGTTTTAAACTGCGCCGACTTGACTTTTTTCGTGGCTTCCTGTTGGCTCGGCTGACTTAGTTTCACCTCAGTTCGCTTTAGCGCCATTCGGACTTTTACCAGAATATACCGTAGCATTTGTGGCTGCAAACACCACCCCATTGCGAGTCAAGGGAGGGTTCAATATCATCAATTTTTCCTGGCTGTGTCGATATAGTGTCCTATGCTAAGATATCTTCCACATTCATAGCGCACCCTCTTAAGTCGGACCTATCGAGGCTCATGGAGCGTGGGCCACTCAATCCGAGCGCCTGTATATTCCGTCTATCGAGACTTATAAATTATTCGCTTGCTTTTGTTAATCGTTGCCCACTCATGGCTGCAAAGTTCCATTGACCCAAGGTACCGTAAATTCTGGGTAAACTCGACCCCGCCATGCTTCTTTCGGTAGCCACTACTCCTCTTAAGGGCTAACCCCTAGCGAATTTGCTTTTCCGGGATGTGGTAACTGCCATGCAAGTACTGTAGTAGCAGCATGTCGAGCTTGCCCGGAACCCGCGGTCTGTGGCAGGGTCGTGGAAGCAAGCTGCACCTAACATGGGGGAGGGGTCAACGAACAGGGGGGCTCAACGAACAGCCCAAACAAAATCGCAGCTTACTAAGTCATTTTTAGTCGAGTGTTCGTTGAGCCCCCATGTTCGTTGACCCCTCCCCCATGTTGCTGACGGCGAAGCTGGGCGGGTGACAAACAGGGATCAATCACAAGTAATTTTTTGTAACCCAAACCTTGATCCAACAACGAGATTGACACCTATCGAGATAAGCCCCCACCCACGCACCAATTAGTATCTCACAACCCGCTTGGCATGGGCTTATTAAAGCAAATCCCGCTGATGGTGTCAATCTCGTTGGCGCAGTCGGTCTGGTCGTTGTGCTATTGGTGGGCAAAAAAAGACTTGTAGAATCTGATCAAGGCTTGAGTTACAAAAAATTACCTGTGATTTATTCCTGTTCGTCGCTCGCCCGGGACTGTGGGGTTTTGTGCTTTTTTTGTTTTTTTGTCTCATGGGAGCCAGTGACCACCATTTCTATGATACGCCAAACTATCTTCCGCTCCCTCTCGACTCACCAAATGCAAAAGTATCCGGAAAAGGCGCCGTTTGTGCACGGCCCCACTCTCCCATAGCAAGAATTCAACACCCAAAATCTGCTAAGAAATCAAGGGCTAGGGTTGGCGCTTATCCTTGGTATCATACCTTTGCATTTTGCGAGTAGTAAGGCTGTGTCGGACTCTTAGATAGCTCTCTCTCTATTTTCGTTATTTTTGTGGATTGCGTAGGTTGTTATGTAGTCAAGCAAGTGAGCAGTCTCGGTAGAGGGGCCTTTGTTATTTAATCAGAGTGGAAAACTCGGTCGAGGAGAGAGGAGGTCAAGTGTGGATTTTTCTTCAGTTGATGGGAACCGTTCTTTCATTATCATTCTTCAATTTTCTGAGAGTTGATCACTTCGGTTATCATAACCATCGGTGTTTGGCTTTCAACTTCAATTTATCAATTTCTGTTTCTGTTTTCGCTTGCCGATCTTCTGTACCGGAACCCTTCCAGTCAAGATGGCCAATACCCACATACGACCCCGGACGGGGAGCACCCGCCACAGTGGTTGACCACATGGCACACGGTTCGATTACCACATCAACTAGTCAGAATCGTCACGCCCTGGCGCAATTGATTAGAGGAATTCAGCCTCCAGGAACGTTCAAACACCGGAAAGGCTGGAATAACTGAATCGTGTGCTATGAAGTCCAAAATTCCCTTCCCTGGAAAGGGGGCGGGAAACACAGCAAAAATACAGCCCCTTTCCCCCTTCCCATTTTTTTTCTTTACCCTGACCTTACTGAGAGAGTAAGCCCCGACGACATATGGATAGCACACGGTTCAATTATTCGAGTTTCTTCGGTAAGATTTTGGCTATCTCGGAATCGCGATAAACGCTATAGGCTAAGTCTTTATAGCTAGGACTCAGGCTTTCAGGTCTCTGATTTTGACGCGCTCGTATGTTTCGCCTTGCCCGCTTCTTATTTCAATGTAAAAGTGTCCGCCGGTTCTCCCCAATTAATGTAATATTCGAAGTGCTACTCAAGTACAGTACAGTATGCCTCAGGCGTCACGAGAACTTTACCGATACAAGTTTCTTGTAATACCAGTAGTTTCACAAAGTATCTTTCTCTGAACTGCTGCTGTCACTTAATGCCGTGTTTACCAAACTTCAAACTGAATACATGGCATCCCACAGCGGGATTAACTTAGGTCCCGGGCGACGCTTGGCTAATGGGAGCAACGACGATCCTCGGCGAAGCTCAGCTATCATGATAACCACCATGGGGATTACAATAACGAACACACCTACAGTGATTATTTGTGCTAAGGCTTGTATATTTGTGTTCTCCCCTCTTTCTAGGAGCCTGTGATGTAGTAATAGGACCTTTAGTTTTGGAAGTAGCATCAACTTGAGTCATTGTGGCATCGCAATTGTTGATTGTGGTGGGGAATTGTAGTTGAGCCATTTGTCTCAGGACTTGATCTCACCGCGAGCACCCCTAAGATGCGTTGGTATCGCTTTGGGCGTCACCACTTCAACCTGCCTGTCTATTGGCTTGTTCTTCTGCAGTCTTGTAAAAACATTTGTTTGCTGCTAAAGACTCCCGGACAGGCTTCATTTGATCGTACTTGAAATTGTGCAATAAGTGAAGTAGAAGTTAGTTTCAGCAGAGAGCAGGAAAAGAGGCAGCGTTATGATTCCTCCGTGCCTAGTCTTGCCATGTGCTGTGCTGTGCTAGAGCTGAACCCTTTGCCGGAGGGCATTGAGCACCGAGGGCTTCGTGTCTCGCTATTGGATCACTTCCTTCGGGCGTCGGGGACGAATCTTCCGGACCTCAGCCGCCCGTATCACGGACGAAAATGCGACAAAAGCTTACTTACTGCGATAGTCTGGGCACAAGCTCCAGGAAAGGGGAATACCAACACATGTATGAGGAATTTGTCCAGTATGAAGGATTCTCTGCTGATTCTAAATTCAGTATCAAATGTTCGGATCTCTCATGCCTGGAACTTGTATATACCGTATAACCTGGTGAAATTCGTTCCCATACTAAGTGGTTAAAATAAAGCGTGGCTCAGGATTTTCAGCAAAGTAGCCCTTCTGGGTAAACAATTGTCAGGGAGACAGCATGCTATGTAACTCAAAGCCAGAACAGTTGCCACATATTTTGTGCCGTTGCGTTTTTCCCCCCCCCCCCCCCCCCCCCCGACATACGTTACCGTTAGAACTCGAATAATTGAACCTCGCGCTACGGCGTTAGAGTTTCCTCTGCTGGTAAGGTGCGATTCTTTTTTCTTTTTTTTTCTGTCTTAAGCTTGGGTTGAGGGGCCAGTTTTCGATGTGCTCTCGTTCTCCTATCCATGAGAAGAAATTTCGGACGTCTTAGAGCGAGGTTCAATTATTCGAGTTACGGTACTCAAACGAGCTCACCTGCTGAGTCGAACTTTCTTTTGACCTCATGGTGTTATCGACTGCGCATGTTGAACGAGGGTCCATTGAATCCACAAGTAAGACCACACTCCCATTATTATTTAGTAAGGATTCTCACCCACCGGTTCGGATCCGGGCAGGTACTACGGTTCGAACCGGTTCATGTAGTATGTGGGAGACTTCTTGGTCCCCGGTCTAATCTTTCCGGTGGTGTAATAGAATCCATAGACTAGAGACTAGTGCTAAGAAAGAAAAGCTGGTGTTGTTTACGGCGGTTCCAACGTGCGAGACGCCACTTGGGGGGATTTTCAACACCGGTGATCGATCATTTCTTCATGGTTCCGGCCCGCACTGGGGCCGAGTGACCACCCATGACTCCTTTGGTTGTCATATTGGTGTTTTTCTTTCTTTTGCGGCGGATCTATTTTGTTGGGCTGTGGGAAGGTTCATACATGGAGCAGGTGGTGGTTTTTTTTTGACCAGTTGAAGGCAGGTTTGTATAGCTAGTATTGATTTATGAGATTGAGCATCTTTGGGTCCCCACACTTCGTCCTATCACCTAGCTTGCCCAGTGCACATGATAATTGCTCGCTACTAGGAAAACGGACACCTCGAACCAATCTTATGGAGCTCTACGGGCACTTAGGTAATGTTAGGCCAGGGCGGTATAGTATTATAGAGTCTAGTAAAAACAGCCAATTAGACAAATAGCCTCTGGAAGTGTGTAGGAATTCCTATCGGTACAAGTGTCTGTAAGGACCAACACCGATTGCTCAACCCTTCTGCGTACGCAATAAAAGTGATGTATCACCAATACACAGCGAGCTGGGGCGTCGCGGTGGAATAAATTCCCTTAGGAGGTCAAACATCTGAGTTAGAGTTCTTTGTTGACAATAGTCTTTGGTACAGTATTTGTGATTGATTTGGTATTGGATAAGACAACCGGATAATGAGAAGTGGGTCCCCAGATACAGTAGGAGTTGTGATATCCCCTATACTGTTCAAGTAATTGTACGTATTCAAAAGCAATGGTGTGTGGTAATGTAGTCTATGGAATATAATATGCAAGGAAAATATTCCTATCAATGTGACTTAACTTGCGAATGGTAGTATGATCACGGCCTACAGTGTTTTTTTCTACAATCTCTAGAATAGTTTTTACTCCGCCGGCGGTATGGGCTCCCTTATTGGGTGTTCGGGAGTCGGAAACCGTGATAAGGGATTCTGGAGCTCTGATCAGAGTGTTTGAGCCAATCAATCTCAGTGTTTCTAGCATCCTCTTTTCCGATTATTATTATTTTCTAAAGTAGGGTGCGGGGGTCTCCTGGGGCTATCGTGTCTGGTGGGCTGTTATGCTTGAGAACGGTACTGCCCGCCCGTAGTAGAACATAACCAGGAGTTGGCAGAGTAGCTAACACAGGATTATTAGAGTGGGAATAAAATGAACAAATGTTCAATTCCTCAGTTGAACCGAACATCCGGTAATATCATAGAGTCTCGAATGATCGAATCGTGCGTAGTGCCGTTCGCTTTACATCCTCTGATAAGGCCCGGCATCTGTCTCTTTTTTTGGTCTTTCAGAAGGGCCGAACTATCTTTTTCCTCCCTTTTCCAGCAAAGGAGATGCTGGACTATCGGTGCTGTATCTGGCGCATTACCCAATACTCCGCGGTTCGCAATTGCGCAAATCTAATAGTGTAGTTAGTACTCTACAGTTACGATCCATCTGGAAAAATATCTCAAGTGGCGAAACCGGGGAGTATAAAGTTAGTACTTTTTTTTATCAAATTTCGAATGAGATGATGGGAGGCAAACAAACAAAACTGTCCGGTTTACCGGGGCTAAAGCCATCGCATAAATTTGCCTAACAGACTTCCAATAAACCTAGCCAGTATTTATCGCAAACCTTCCAACTCCAGTCCCCCTGCAAAGAAATCTAGACTCGACAGCCAAAGTCTAGAAAATCCGGTTTAAACATTCCATAAGTCCAGCAAATCCCAACCAACATTCCAAAATCTCTCGACAAAGTGAGTTCTTTTTTAACTTCATACTCCCGAACCTAACGCCATAGATACAAGTACGATAACAGTGAAACCATGACCGACCTTTCTGAAACCTAGCCCAGATTTTTATATCACTTCATGATCCCACCCTCCCTGATGCGCGATCCGCCTCCCCAGTTTCCTATAACCCCTGCACTCCCGTCTCTAGTGTCGTTTCCCTAGCCTGAAGTGTGTTTGGCTACTGGCATGTTTGGATCATAGCCAACGTTTCGATTTCTTCTGGCGCTGGGTTGAACCCAATATTAGCATTTCCTCCGGTCCCAGGTTTCCATCCAACATTAGGATTTTGATTAGGGTTCGGAATAGTATTGGAATTCCGATGATGATTCGAGACGGCGTTAATATTCTGATTGGGATTCGGGTTAACATGGGGATTCCAATTTGGATTCGAATCAGGATTAGGATCCTTGTTAGAGTTCGAGCCAGCTTTATTCTAGTTAGAGTCCGAGCCGGAATCGGGGCTCCTGATAGGATCCGGACCAGCACTAACATTCTCGTTAAGATTCGGATCATTGTTAGGATTCCGTGCACCGTCAGGATTCTGTCCTGAATTCTGGTTTTGTTGGATGTTGGGGTTTCCAATGGGATAGCTGGTTTTGCTACCCTGATCCCCGTCGCACCCCCTCCCACGGGTGTTATGGGCGGAATCCTGCAAGGGTTCATTCCCCAATGCTTCCAAATTGTCTGATGACTATTATCTGAACCAAGTCTGGCGGAAGGGAAGATTTGTGGGTGCGCAATTCTTGTCCTGGGCGCATCCGGAATGGGGGCGGGGGCTTCGGGCTTTAGGGCACGTCCTACCCGGTAATTTGTTCCCGGGTCCAATTGAAGAACATTTCTATGGTGAGGGTCTGGGGTTGAGGGACTGCTTGTGGAAGGTCTAGGATTCGGCAACCAGTTCTCATTAGTATCACGTTTTATGGATAGGTGGAATTTGGTATTTGGGGCGCTACTCAGGAGACATGTTTGTGGAACATTGTTGATCCGTCTTTTCCTCAGCATCTTGAGGCCCCCGGAATGAGTCGCCTGGTAATTGTGAGAGATCTGCCATCAATCCAAATTTCATGGACCCCTTCTGGATCAGTGAACTCCCAGTATAGGCGACATTAGCTGGTGTCATTATTGTTGTGTTAATTGTAGATTTCGAGGCGGTAGGGTCGCTATCCGATTGCAACCCCACGTTCACCCCTAATGCTGCATCTCCTGGGTCAAACTCTGAGTCGCCCTGGGGGATCGGATTCCTTTGGCCTCTTCCGTTCTTCAGCTCGTTATGAGCAGTTGTTTTGCCTTCACTCTTCCTACTCCAACTACTCTCATCCCTATTTTGCGCCGCTCCATATTGATCGTCTCCACTATCTCTGTCGTCACTCTCAAGGCCCACCAACCATGCATTTCCCAATGCATCCTCCGCCGTCGGCCGATCCTTGGGTTGAATCGACAGCATAGACTTTAGTAATGAAATTCCGGCATCGTCTGTTGGTGTTGGTAACTCTTCTAGCTTACCTTCGGGAAAGGGCCATATCGCCAAGGAATAACGAGACATCTGAGTCACGGAGGCGAATAACCGTGTCCCTGCGAGTAACTCAAAGATCACACAACCGAGGGACCAAATGTCAACAGAATTGGTGTAGACCGAAGTTTCACTAGTAGAGTCTAACCCCAGGACCTCGGGAGCACCATAGATTTGAGTTGATACCTGAGTGTGAAAGGTTGTGGTAGCTTGGGGTTGGATCCGTTTTGATATTCCGAAATCCCCTAGTTTGACCCGGATGGGAGACATCGAAACTATAAAAATGTTCTGCGCATTGATCAGTATTTTGCGATACCAGAGAACCAAGCGAGGTGTTTGGCTGCAGGAATCATACCGCAGGCTTTAAATCCCTGTGGGCCATCCCCTTTTGATGCATTACTTTGAGACCTTCGAGTACCTGTTTCGAAATAGTTTGAACGGTCTTTTGGTGTAGCGGCGAGCCGAGGTGCTTGGTGAGATCGCCTTCCGGGAGATATTCCATTGCGATATAGAGAGTCTCGGGTTTTTCGAACCATCCTAGGAACTTCACGAACAATTCCGGACGCTAAAACGGCTTTCCGTTAGCCCACAACAAGGAAATCCTAGACATGTGATAAACTGGGGTAAAATCCCGCGGGATCAAGGACACAAACCTTTGCCAATATGGCCATTATAACGAGCTCCCTATAGTAGTCAAGGTTGGGGGGTAGCCTCCTCTTATCAATCGTCTTTACCGCACGATAATGGCCCGTAGTTCCCCGGACCTGCTTATTGACGACACCAAAACCTCCCGTGCCGAGTTCCCCACAGTTGCTCCAATCCTCATTCACCTTCTTATACCTGTTCCCTCCTTTCTCGACATATCTTGTGTGTCTAACATGATCCTGAAAGAATTCTGTTTCGAGTTTACACCACTCAACCAAATCCGATTGAGCCGTGATCATTTCTCAAATTTGAGGCGGTTTTGGTGCCAATAGTGCTCTGAATTAGCCGAAGAAGTGAAAATAGGCGCAACCTGTGGGAAGCTAGAAGCGAATATTTGTGAATCAAAGGAAGATTGACGAAGAGTGGTAGAAAAGATGTAAGTTAATCTTGCCAGTTTCGCGGGGTCCTCCGACAGCTCCAATATTTGTACCGTGCCACATTCAGCGATTTCATGTAGGAAAAGAAGACTGCCACCCAAGGGAGGCAGATAATAGGAGCGTGTTTTATCCCTGCCGCCGACCCCCATTTCATTCACTCCAGCTTTCAGATATCTAAGACACTACTAGTCCGACAGGGGTATTTGGTGATCGAAAAAGGGATCACAAGGGTTAGGGTTGCGAAAATTACTGGTGATTAATCCCTCCTCTCGCCCCGCCCAATCGGGGGGAACGGATTGGGTAAACGGTTGGGGACTTTCCAGTCCGAGTTCCTACGCTTTCTCACCACTCACACACACTATTCTTGCGGGTTTACCTTCTTACTCGTGGGGAAGCTCACTGACCATTTGAACCCTTCCCTCTCACACACTCTCCCTCCCCCTAGTCCTCCTGTGTTGCAACTGCTCCCACTCACATTTGCATCCACATTAGTTCACTCCCCCCCCCCAGTTTCGTCGTGGGTACGGTGAAGACTATTCGAGTACTGGCCAAATGCAAAAGTATTCGGAAAAGGCGCCGTTTCTGCACAGGCCTACTCTCCCATTTGTAAGAATGCAACGCCCAAAAATCTATTAAGAAATCAAGGGCTAGGGTTAGAGCCTTTTCAGAACACTATTGCATTTGGCACGCACTGCCGTACGGTCTTCACTGTGCTCGTACCAACGACGAAACTGGGCTGGCCAGGAACAGGGATCAATCAATGAGAATTATTTTTTGTAACCCTAACCTTGACGATCTACTAGTAGTTTCCTGATGCTTTACACCACTGCTATTGCATATGGCCAAAAAATCGACCGGAGCCTCAGAATTTTGGTAGTATGCAATAGCAACCGTGTTCACAAGCATCAGAAAATTACGAGTACTTTTTTGCCCACAAAATACCCCTGTTCGTCGCCCACCCAGCTTCGTTGTTGGTATCATACGGTGAAAACTGTAAGGTTTGGTGCTTTCCCGTCTTTTTGTCTCAAGTGAGCTGGTGAGCTCTCTCTCTCTCTACGCTGTTTTTTCGCTCCCTCTCTACTAGTAAAGTAGTTAACCACATAACTTGGCACACGGTTCAATTACACCTCAGCTAGCGAGAACCGTCAGACACTGGCACCTTCAAATACGGTAAACACTCGAATAATTGAATCGTGTGCTATGAAGTCTAAAATTGCCTCACAGGAAAGGGAGCAAAAAAACACAGCAAAAACACAGCCCTTTCCCCCTTCCGAAAAAAATAAATATCCTGACCTTGCTGAGAGAAGAAGCCCCAACGACATAGTATAGGTTCAATCATTCGAGTTTCTACGGCAAGATTTTAGCTGCCTAGGAATCGCGATAAACGCTATTAGCTGTAAGATAAGTCTTTATAGCTAGGATTCAAACTTTTAGAGCTCTGATTTTGACGCACTTGTAGGTTTCACCCTCACGCTTTTTATTTCAATGTAAAAGTGACCGCTGGTTCTTGCCAATTAATGTGATATTCGAAGTTCTACTCCAGTACGGTACAGTATGCCTCAAGCGTTAAGAGAACTTTACCGGCACAAGTTTCTTGTGATACCAGTAGTTTCGCAAAGTATTTTTCTCTGAACTGCTACTGTCACTTAATACCGTGTTTAGGAAACATTAAACGGAACACAGGGTATACGCGCGGTGAGATTAAGTCCCGAGCCAACGCTAAGCCGATGGGAGCAACCACGATCCACCGCGAAGCTCAGCTATTATATAGTGGGTTGGTACAACCCGTTGCCAATTGGGAAAGCACAAGGGCGAGAGCTTGGGTAACGGGGTGTATGTCTAAAAGAGGCGGCGGAAAAAGGTATATCCGGTTGCCGGGGCATTGCGGGGTCATAGCTTAGAAAGTACGGGTCCGTGGACCCCCCTATGCATATACCACCACGGCATTCCATTCGACGATGAGAACACCATCCTTTCTACACCTCGCGTTCTCGACTTCCCTACACCTCGCGTTCTTGACTTCCCACCACCCTCCCCCACACGACACTAAGGCGCCCTCATTGTCACCAGGGATACATCAGCGGTAACGATCTCCCCAGGCAAGGGCAGCGGGAACCTCACCAACGCCTCCGGCAGTGGAACTGGCAGACTCACGGCTAAGTGGAGGATATAGTCATGTATTTCCTTCGGCATTATTCATTTCATATTTCTTTCTCAGTTCATTTCCTTGATTCTTAAGGTAGCAATGTATGATTCTGGCTTTGGGAAATTGGGATAGCCACCATGGGGATTACAATCACGAGCGTACCTACAATGGCCATTTGTGCTAAGGCCTGCATATTTGTGCCCCTCCTTCTCTTTAGGAGCGTAGGATAGGGGGTGGTAATAGGACCCTAAGTTATGACAGTGGCATCAACTTGAGTCGTTGTGGTATTTCAATGGTTGATTGTAGTGCAGAATTGTAGTTGAGCCCTTTGTCTCAGGACTTGATCTCACCGCGAGAGTCTCTGGGATGTGTTGGTATCGTTTTGGGCGTCACCACTTCAACCTGCATTTCCATTGACTTGTTCTTCTGCAGTCTTGTAAAAGCATGTGTTTGCTGCTAACGACTCGGGGACAGGCTTCATTCGATCGTACCTGCATTGTTCAATAAGTGAAGTGGAAGTTAGTTTCAGCAGAGAGCAGGAAAAATGAGGCAGCAGTGTGATTCTTCGGGGGCAAGTCTTGCCATTTGCTATGCTGTGCTGGTGCTGTACCCTTTTCCGGAGGGTGCTGAGCACCGAGGGCTTCGAATCTCCGTATTGGATCACTTCCTCCGGGCGCCGGGGACCAATCTTCCGGACCTCAGCCACCGGTATCACGGCCAAAAATGCGACGGGGGCTTACCCACTGTGATTGCCTGGGCACAAGCTCCAGGCACGGGGCATCAACACATGAATCAGAAATTTGTACGGTATGAAGGATTCTCTGGTGATACTAAATTCAGTATCAAATGTTCGGATTTTTTATGCCTGGAACTTGTATATACCATATAACCTGGTGATATTCATTCCCATGCTAGGTGGTTAAAATAAAACGTGGTTCAGGATTTTCAGCAAAGTAGCCGTTCTTGGTAAACAATTGTCAGGGAGACTGCTTGCTATGTAACTCAAAGCCAGTACAGTTACCAGTTTTGTGTCGTAGCGTGTTTCGCCCCCCCCCCCCTCCCCCCCATGACATGACTCTTTTTTATTTTTTCTGTCTGTCTTAAGCTTGGGTTGAAGGGGTCGGTTTTCAATGTGCGCTGATCCCCCTATCCGAGAGAGGGAACTTCAGATGTCTTAGCGCGAGGTTCCATTATCCGAGTTCTTACGGTACTCAAATGAGCTCACCTACTAAGTCGAACATTCTTTTAACCTCATGGTGTTATGGAATGTTCATGTTGAACAAGGGTCCATTGAATCCACAAGTAAGACTACACTCCCATTGTTGTGTTAGTAAAGATTCACACCCACCAGCTCGAATCCAGGCATGTACCACGGTTCGAACGGGTTCATGTAGTATGTGGGAGACTTCTTGGTCCACGGTCTAATATTTCCGGTGGTGTAATGGAATCCATAGACTAGAGACTAGCGCTAAGAAAAGCTGGTGTTGTTTGCGGCGGTTCCAAAGTGTGAGAGGCCATTTACTTGGGGAGTTTTCAACACCGATGATCGATCATTTCTTCACAGTTCCTGTTGAATTTCTGATTATTGTCTGAGTCTTCCATTGTCCTCAAACAACAGCTTTGTCTAAAGCATTTCTTTCCTATATCATTGCGCTCTATTGGGTTGCATCTTTTGTGGTGGTGAGACATCATCAGTTGGATCTTGATTACTGAGCAGCTATTTTTGTACCAGCTAGGCTTTATTGCGCTCTCCAGGTTTGGAGGCGTACACTCAGTTGAAACACATCATGATGATGCGTTCAGGGCTGAAGACAGGAAACCGGTTACTTTTCATGACGGATCAGGTCACTTACATTCCCTATATATGTTTGGCCTTTTGGCCCTTCTCTTTGGATAATAAGTAAGAATGATACGGCGAGCAGAAGTTGTGCGAATTCTTTACAGTTCCGCGTTCACATATTGAGGCACAATTACAACAGTTCCGGTCAGCAGGGGGGCCGAGTGACCACCCATGACTTCTTTGGTTGTCATATTGGTGTTTTTCTTTCTTTTGCAGCGGATCTGTTTTCTTGGGCTGTGGGAAGGTACATACATAGAGCAGGTGGTAGTTTGTTTTGACCAGTTGAAGGCAGGTTTGTATACCTAGTATTGATTTATGAGATTGAGCATATTTAGGTCCCCACACTTAGTCCTATCACCTAGCATAAAGGAATCTACGGGAATATAATTCTCCTTCCGATCTCGTTGACATTCACTAACCCTGGCTGACTACTTTTGACTAACCCCTCTATCTTCTTCATTCGGCCATCTTATTTCCCCTATTCCCCCACTAATCACACTTTCTAGATAATGCTCTCTCAGGCAATGCATTAGTATGGCCCTAGTTCACACTTTTAGTCGCTACCATCTTCAAATGGCGGTGTTGACCCATCAACAGGCATGCCACATCAATCTTCGGTATCAGCGGTCCAAAAAGCAACGAAACAGGCACGTCGTCACCCTTCCCATTCACCGCAAAACAACGGCGGGAGAATTAATGGAATAGGACAGATGAACGGGTTGACACCAGGTCCTATCCGGAGAAGAATAAGTCGGGCATGCGATCAGTGCAACCAGCTGCGAACGAAATATGATGGGAAATTGCCCCGTCAACACTGTATCGGTAAGTCAATACCACAGTAACTTTTGTCTTTATAAGTTTTTTTTTGAACCGTTTTGGCTAAAATCACTTGATAGATTTCACACTGAAGTGCGAGTATGCTCGAGGGAAAGAAGAGTGGAAAGGCTTCACGGAAGGATATTCAGCAACAACAAGCTGCTGCTGCCGCTGCCGCAGCTGCGGTTGCCCAGCAGAATGGCATGGTGAATGGCAATACTTCGCCAGCGGACCAGATCTGTGCCCTCGATCGGGTTTCACGGTCATCAGTTCTTCCTCCGCCCCCTCGCCCCGGGATGGACAGGAAGCCATCCTCGTCTGCTGCCAGTACCAGAACCTCCCTCGGAGACCTTCATGATCTATCCCAACACCAGATTCACCACCATCACTTACCTGCTCGGCATCGTCACCATCACCATCACCATCGCCTTCCTACACCAGATTTCCCATCGCTACAACTAAACCATGAAGGCGTTCCCACTAGTATGCCCACGCACTTTGATAGGATGTCTCCATTCTAACATCAGCCACCCAACGGTGTCGGCGTCGGCGGCGCTCCACGGATGCTCCCCAACCCATCTGCTCACGGTAGCATGTCTCAGCCAGGGCCCTCTACAACTAACGGTTTCCCCTCAAATGAGTTCGTCCCTTCCCCACAACATCAATCGCACTCAATGAATTTTCCTTAAAATGCGGCATCACCTCTATCTGGTTCGTCCCCATCTTGGCTTTCTCTACCCTCCCCTCCAAGCCCGGCCTTCTCTACTGGTGTCAGGTATCCTGTTCTCCTTCCTCTGTTTCCTCATGCCAGTAACATAATACCACCAATTGTTGCATGCGACTTGTTCGGGGGTCTCTTGGGGGCATCGTGTCTGGTGGGCTGTTATACTTGAGAACAGTATGGTACTACCCGTAGTAGGGCATAACCAAGAGTTCGCAGAGCAGCTAGCCGAGGATAATTAGAGTGGGAATAAAATGAACAAATGTTCAATCCCTCATTTGACCTGAACATCTGGTAATATCATAGAGTCTCGAATGATCGAATCGTGCGTAGTGCTGTTTGAGTTGCCTCCTCTGATAAGACCTGGCATCTGTCTCTTTTTTTTGTCTTTCAGAAGGGCCCGAACTATCTCTTTCCTCCCTTTTCCGGCAAAGGAGATGGCTGTATCTGGCGCATTACCCAATACTCCGCGGTTCGCAACTGAGCAAATCTAATAGTGTAGTTAGTACTCTACAGTTACGATCCATCTGAAAAAATATCCCAAGCGGCGAGGCGGGGGGGTGTAGTACTTTTTTTTATCAAATTTCGAATGAGATGATGGGAGGCAAACAAACAAAACTCTCCGGTTTACTGGGGCTAAGGCCATCGCATAAATTTGCCTAACAGACTTCCAATAAACCTAGCCAGTATTTATCGCAAACCTTCCAACTCCAGTCCCCCTGCGAAGAAATCTGGCCTCCACAGCTAAAGTCTAGAAAATCCGGTTTAAACATTCCATAAGTCCAGCAAATCCCAACCAACATTCCAAAATCTCTCTACAGAGTGAGTTGCTTTTTAACTTCATACTCCCGAACCTAACGCCATAGACACAAGTACGATAACAGTGAAACCATGACCGATCTTTCTGAAACCTGGCCCAAATTTTTATATCACTTCATGATCCCGCCCTCCCTGATGCGCGATCCACCTCTCCTGTTTCCTATAACCTCTCCACTCCCGTCTCTAGTGTCGTTTCCTTAGCCTGAAGTTTGTTTGGCTACTTGCATGTTTGGATCATGGCTGACGTTTCGATTTCCTCTGGCACTGGGTTGGACCCAATATTAGGAGTTCCTCCGGTCTTAAGTTTCCATCGAACATTAAGATTCCGATTAGGGTTCGGACCAGTATTGGAATTCCCGCTATGATTAGGGACGGGGTTAAGGTGTCGATTGGGATTCGAGTTAACATTGGGATTCCAATTTGGATTCGAATCAGGATTAGGATCCTTGTTAGAGTTCGAGCCAGCTTTATTCTAGTTAGAGTTCGAGCCGGAATTGGGGTTCCTGATAGGATCCGGGCCAGCACTAACATTCTCGTCAAGATTCGGATTATTGTTAGGATTCTATGCACCGTCAGGATTCTGTCCTGAATTCTGGTTTTGTCGGATGTTGGGGTTTCCAATGGGATAGCCGGTTCTACTACCCTAATCCCCGTTGGACCCCCTCCCACTGATGTTATGCCGGGGATTCTGAAAGGGCTCATTCCCCAATGCTCCCAAATTGTCTGATGACTATGATCTGAACTAACTCTGGCGGAAGGGAAGATTTGTGGGTGCGCAATTCTTGTCCTGGGCGCATCCGGAATGGGGGCGGGGGTTTCACGCTTTAGGGCACGTCCTACCCTGTAATTTGTTCGCGGGTCCAATTGAAGATCATTTCCGTGGTGAGGGTCTGGTGTTGGTGGACTGTTTGTGGAAGGTCTAGGATTCAGTAACCGGTTCTCATTAGCGCCACGTTTTATAGATAGGTTGAATTTAGTATTTAGAGTGCTACTTTAGAGACATGTTTGTAGAACGCTGTGGATCCGTCTTTTCCTCAGCATCTTGAGGCCCTTGGGGTGAGTCCCCTAGTAATTGTGAGACATCTGCCATCAATCCCAATTTCATGGACCCCTTCTGGATCAGTGAATTCCCAGTAGGGGCGACATCAGCTAGTCTCGGTATAGTTGTTTTAATTGCGGATTTCGAGGCGGTAGGGTCTCTATTCAATTGCAACCCCGCGTTCGCCCCTAATGCTGCATCTCCTGGGGCGAACTCTGAGTCGTCCTGGGGGATCGGATTCTTTTGGCCTCTTCTGTTCTTCCGTTCGTCATGAACAGTTAGTTGGCCCTCACTCTTCCTACTCCAACTACTCTCGTCCCTATTTTGTGCTGTTTCATCTTGGTCGTCCCCACTATCCTCGTCGTCACTCTCAAGGTCCACCAACCATGCATTGCCCAATGCATCCTCCGCAGTCGGGCGATCCTTGGGCTGAATTGAGAGCATAGACTTCAGTAATGAAATCCCGGCATCGTCTGTTGGTGTTGGTAGCGCTTTTAGCTTATCTTCGGGAAAGGGCCATATCCCCAAGGAGTAACGAGATATTTGAGTCTCTGAGGCGAATAGCCGTGTCCCTGCGAGTAACTCATATATCACACAACCGAGTGACCAAATGTCAACAGAATTGGTGTAAACCGAAGTTTCACTATTAGAGTCTAACCCCAGGACCTCGGGAGCGCCGTAGATTTGAGTTGATACCTGAGTGTGAAAGGTTGTGGTAGCCTGGGGCAGGATCCGTTTTGATATTCCGAAATCACCTAGTTTGACCCTGACAGGGGACATCGAAACTATAAAAATGTTCTACTCATTTATCAGTATTTTTGCGATACCACAGAACCAAGCGAGGTGTTTGGCTGCAGGAATCATACCGCAGGCTTTAGATCCCTGTGGGCCATCCCCTTTTGATGCATTACTTTGAGACCTTCGAGTACCTGCTTTGAAATAGTTTGAACGGTCTTTTGTTGTAGTGGCGAACCGAGATGCTTGGTGAGATCGCCTTCCGGGAGATATTCCATTGCGATATAGAGAGTCTCGGGTTCCTCGAACCATCCTAGGAACTTCACGAACAATTCCGGACGCTAAAACGGCTAACCGTTAGTCCACAACAAGGGAATTCTAGACCTCCGGTAGACCGGAGCAAAGCTCCTTGGGAATGAAGACGCAAACCTTTGCTAATATGGCCATCACAAGGAGCTCCCTGGAATAATCGAAGTTAGGGGGTAGCCTCCTCTTATCAATCACCTTTACCGCGCGGTAGCGGCCCGTGGCTCCCTGAACTTGCTTATAGACTGCACCGAATCCTCCGATTCCGAGTTCCTCACAATCTCTCCAATCCTCCTCCACCCTCTTATACCTATTTTTCCCTTTCTCCACATATCTTGTATTTGTGACGTGGCCCTGAAAGAATTTTGTCTCGAGTTTACACCATTCAACTAAATCGGATTGAGCAGTGTTCATTTCTCGGATTTGAGGCTCTTCGGGTACCGAACTCGCGCCTAATTAACCAAAGAAGTGGGGATGGGGGGCACAATGGCCGCGGTTGTTGAGGAGGCGGAAGGGAATATTTTGTCAATCAAGCGAAGAGTAGCGAAGGGCACTGGAAGGGAATATTTGTGAATTAAGAGGAGGACGGCAGAGGGTTGGGGAACGTATATAAGTTAGCTTATCTCGCTCGCTGCGAAAGGTCCCTAATGGTGCTAAACCTTGTGTGGAAGTTCGCTGTATAGACCTGGCTTGTCTCCCCCCTCGTAGTAATTGCACTTTGCGAATAATACAGGTGTCTCATTGGCCTCTTGGCCCAGGTCGCATGCAAGAACAGCTGCGTGCAAAAGCTTGCTAGAAAAGACCAGATGCTCTCCTCCTTAGGGATAAACCGGTGTGGGGCTGCTACAGTATGATAATTCGGATGAGAAAATCGATAACTTGGCCGCATTTACAGATTTTGGTGAGTAATGGCTCCTCCATACATTGGACGGGTGTTTTTTTGTTTTTTTTTGGCCCCAGAAACGCAGTGCTGAGATGCAGGGCGGTCGGGATCAGAATTTTCCATGACGTAGTATCTGGGGGTTCGGTACGGTATCGTATCTCATGTTCCCTCTTCTGTTCTGTTCACTTTTAGAATCTTTCTGGTACTTTGATCACCCCCGACCAATCGGTGTATACAACAGGAGGAGGTAACAGGAGTTTAGAGATTTGACGATACGGAGTGATTTTCCCCAATGAGGGAGTGAGAAAGGGAGAGGGAACTAAAGAAATAGAGAAATAAAATCAAGGGAGGAGGTGGATCTAAGGCGTGCGAGAAGAGGCGTGCATGAAGCTTAGAAAAGTAGCACGGACTAGCGAACCCATAGTGTCCGTTGAGGCGCTTTCTATTGCTGTTCTTCGCCGTGCTTTTCCCAGGCTTAGATCATTCCTCTCCCGAGAAATCTGCCATTATCTCTTCGCATACAGTCTGTCGAATTGTCTGGGCTCGTTGAGCTTACTTCCTCTCGCAGCCTAGGGTCAACGAACACGGGGGCCCAACGGACGATACACTAAGGGTGCATTGACTAACGGTGATTTTGCTTGAGCCCCCGTGTTCGTTGACCCCTAGTCTATCATTGTTTGCCGTTTTGTTAGAAGGGGTTCTATTGTGCGTGGACAAAAATTAATCGATCACCCGGGTGAACGTGGCACTGCATCGCTTCCGGGCCCCCCAAAAGTCATTACCACTCAACAGGCACCTCGTAATATAATACCTTCCCTTCTTTTATTAAGGCTGATGGATGGTATACTAAGTACTTATTACTGCCATGTATTTAATTATTTTTGACTATTTTTCTTGGTTGGGTTGGGGTGGTTGTATGGAGGAGGTTTACAACATTACAGCGAAAACTATGAGCGTTCGTTGATCGGTTAATACAATATCTTTTAGCCCCCCGATTCGAAAAAGTGGGTTCCTTGTCCTTCGATCATTTTTGATCGAACCCTCCCTTCGTTGCAACATTGACCGTACTGTACCTGGGGTTATGGGTGAGTCTGTTGAACTTCCCTCATTGGCTCCAGGTCTTCGGGGCCACCCGGAGAACCGAGTTTGCTCCATTCACGCGGAGTGAGTTCAACACACTTCCCCCCCCACTTTTTTCTCTTAGCGTATATTCTTTTCGGGCCTCCTGTTGAACTCGGTCTGATCAGACCTAACTATCCTACAGCCACTAAAAACCCGCCCTTGTTTTGAAAACAAATAATAATATTATAATAATATTATAATAATAAAAGTGGGAACCGGCCTCCGGCCGGATGTCATTTGGCTATCATGACCGAGTATAGTGTATATAGTAGTATTTTTCCAGTAATAATATCAAATTGCAGAAAAACTCTTATAATAACATTCACCCTGCATTGCATATCCTACTCCCATATCTCCTCTCCCACCTCTATTCCCTTCTCCAAATCACTTTCATCAATCTTTTCATCCATATACTTCTCCCAAATGCCCACAAGCCTGCTAGGAGAAACTATGCTCAGACCTACCTGTCCTCTACCTCTGTCAGAGTCAATACTCTCTAGCTTTGCTAAACTGGTACCATGGAACATCTTCGTCTACCAGGCCACCAAAGTGTTTTTTGCTCCTTGATTTCTTATTCCATAATCAGAAATAAAGAAGTTGCCCCGCTCATCTTCGGGAAGGCTTCTATTGGTTGTCCAGAATAGACTATACTTATGAGATGCCCCTTACTTACGAATTGCTCTAAACCCTTCAGTTAGTGGTTTTTCCAACCAGACTTTATACTTGACTACATACCTACAGTAGTTGCTGGCGAAGAAACCCTCTGGAGGGGCAAGCTGCCCTTGTCGAAACTCATACACCTCTTCCTTATACTTGATTGTATAAGTATTGTTCTCACTTTGTTTCCCCTTACTATCCATTCTCTTAAGACCTGTTGCCAGGAACTCTTCAATATCCTGGCTAATCTCACTATGAATAAGCCTTCTCACCATGTTCCAAAATAGTGCAAATACACTACTCTCCTGATAATCGATTTGTTGTTGATCTTGGGTGTTGGAGTTTTTGGATAAGATTTTTGTGCCCAATCAAATCGAGGATGGCTTCGAGACCCTGCTGAATATCCCGTCTGAACAATCTTTCCTGGATCTTCTAACTATAATAGATGTGAAATAAGTATAATATTAATAACTTATATAAGAATTCAAGGTGAATATGAAGTTACTCTTGCACTTCTGTTTCTGGCAATACTCACCATAATAGTTTGATTAATCCATTCAATAATTGAATGGTAATCCCCAGGCATAAAGTTTCTGTAAACGATAGCAACTATCTCGCCTGTAGTTGCCTCAGCCTGAATGATTGTACTTTGAGATCCAGCAATAGCAAGTTTCAATCAGTTTTCCTCTAATTTCAGAAGCGGCTATCTTCTCAATCTAGAATCTGGCTGTTTTCCATGTAAAAGATGATCCTGCCAGAGTGCTTGGATTTCCTCACTTTCATAAATCCAGTGGTTGGGAGGAAGATATATTTCTGGTTTAGAGAGTTTTGAAAGAGCAATAGTAGGAAGGGAGGATAAAAACTCGTTGTCTCATTTGTCAGGAGGTAAGCTAAGGTAAAGATTGTAGGATAAAAGGGCTTGCTTTTGTCTGTACTGGCTTTAGTTGTTTTGAAGATTTTGAATAGAACGAAGAAGAGATGCAAAGATAGTGCTCATCAGCAAAAATAATACCTTGCGTCCTGTGCGCCCCGTGCGTCGGATGCCCGGGACGTCGGAATGCTAATCGCGAATCAGCACGTAACGTCGGATCGACGTCGCGTCCTGACTTTGCGTCACCTAGCGCCATCCGTCCTGACGCCATCCGGACACGGACCCCTACGTCCTGTGCGTCCTGACTGCGTCTGGTGCTCCTCTATTACCTC
>Ga0307513_10002774_pt1 | contig 24073 bp, 20 predicted proteins | sample 15_EM_MG_FD_202174 | JGI IMG/M metagenome (GOLD analysis project Ga0307513, IMG submission 202174) | Populus trichocarpa ectomycorrhiza microbial communities from riparian zone in the Pacific Northwest, United States - 15_EM | ecosystem: Host-associated > Plants > Roots > Unclassified | place...
CTGCGGCATCGCCGCGGACGTCGAGCCCTTGTTCACCTTCTACGCCAGATCATAGCCAACTGATTCTCGCTAGTTAGAGCGATAATCGCGGGGGGCGACCTGTCGCATCGATCGTCGCAGCCCAGACGCTGTCGCAGGCCTGTCCTATAAGCGTCACGATTACTGTAAGCCGCAACCTGTCATCGCGGCTCATCGCCGTTCGGCGCCTGCGGCGCGCCGCTCGTGAGCTCGGCTGCTCGCTTGCGGCGCATGAAGCGCTCGTGCCGCACGTACATGGTGACCACGCTGATCACCACGCCGAGCACGACCAGGCTGAAGATCACGCGGCGAGCGTACTACAGCCTCGGCGGGCTGGTCCCGGCGAGCTCCTGGATCGTCTCGAGCACGGCCTCGAGCCGCTCGGGCTTGTCCGCGGAGCGATCCGCCTGGACGGTGTGGACCTCACCGTCGAGCTCGACCGAGATCGTCTCGACGTAGTCGTCGGGGCAGCACTCGTAGGTCTCGTCGAGCGTCGGGAAGTTGGCGGCCTGGATCCGGGCGCGCAGGGCAGCAAACGCGCCGGCGTCGAGCGTGCCTTCCCTCGGCGCCTGGTCGAGGTTGGTCAACCTGTAGCGCCCGCTGGGCTCGATCCGGAGGGTGGTGGCGATGCCACCGGCAAACCCGCCGCTCATGCTGTAGTCGATCGCGCCGTCGAGCTTGTCGCCGCTGCACGCCGCCGTCACGAGGACCACCGTCAAGATCGTTCGTAGGCTCATCACACACTCCCCTGTAGGTTATGTGCCGGTGGGACAGGTGCCGATGGAGCGCTCGTTGTCCGCGCCGGCCGGCGAAGTGTGGCAGCTATCCTCGGTAGCGCACGGCCTCCTGGATCACGCTCGGGGCCGGCAGGTGGGCGTCGCGGAACGCGCGGCCCATCGCGTCGAGACTGCCGTAGCCGACCTGGCGCGCGACGTCGCTCGGTGTCCCGTCGGGCGCGGACAGCAAGAGCACCGCGGCGCGCAGCCGCAGCACGTGCGTCGCGTCGCGAAACCCGGCGCCGAACAGGCCGAACGTGCGCGTCAGATCGCCGAGGTCGCGGCCGAGCTGACGCAGCGAGAGCCCGGCGAGCACGGCGATCTGCTTGAGCGACGCCGAGGCTGACAGGTTCTGGTAGAGCGGCCGCAGCACGGCCCACACGCGCTGGAAGCGCTCGGGCTCGACCGCGACGACGCTCGCCGTCAGGTCGCCGCTCAGCACGCCGGCCGCGCCGAGCGCGGCGATCAGCTCGAACACGCGGGGCTCGCTCGGCTCGGCCTCGAGCGCGTGATACGCGGTCCACACCGGCGCGGCGAGCTCGATCGGGCCGTGCGCCAGGCCGATCGGCCGCCGCAGATCGGCCATGTCCACGCGCGCCTCGATGATGGTGCAGCGCTCGCCGAACGAGCGAAACGTGTGCGCGCCGCGCACCACGCGATCGAACTCGGTCTCGGCGAGCACGAACGCGCACGGCGCGGCGACCGGCGCGCCGCCGGCGATCTCGAACGTGCCGGCCAGCTGCGCGAACAGGTGCGCGTTGCTGCTCTGGTTCTTGGCGGGCGGCGCGTAGGCCGAGTCGAACACCAGGCGGTCGCGGCGCATCAGGTGGACGCGGATCCGGCGCTCGAGGAAGATGGTGGATTGCAGCGTGCTGCTGCCGAAGTCGAGGTGGCTCTGCGCCGACAGCACTTACTTGCACTCGAGGACGGCAGGGCAGGCTTGCTGCTTGTTGACGCACTCGATGTGGCGCGCGACCTTGGCGGCGCTGTGCTCGACGTCGTGCTCGAGCGCGGCGCACGCGGCGATGCACTCTTTCTCGTCGAACGGCGTCTTGCTGCCGGTCGAGTCGATGCACTCCGCCTCGCGCTTGCAGACCTCCTTGCACGAGGTGCTGCGCGGCTCGGTGCAGGCCGCGGCGCACAGGGTGACCGCGATCGCGAGCAGGAGGGCGCGCATGACGCGGGAGTATAGCGCCGGTTCGGCGGCTACAGATCTTCGGCGGTCTTCACGATCTCCGGGATAAAGTCGCGGCGGATCCGGATCAGCGAATCCTTGGTGCCGAACACCAGGATCTGCACAGCGAGGCCGTCGCCGCTCGCGTGCTCGCCGGTGAGCACCTCGGCCGGAAGGTCGAGCACACAGGTCTTGCCCGCGTGCCGGGCGCGGGCGCAGTCGCCGGTGACCAGCTGGCCGACCTCGCGGGGCGCGGGGTCGGCGGCGACGAGACGAGGGGCGACAAGGCAGAGGAGGGCGGCGAACGCGAGGCGCATGGAGCGAAGACACGGCGGGGTCGGCGGCGTTGCGAGGTAGTCCCTTCCGGAGCAGATCGCTGCGGCCCCCCCATGAACGAAGAGCGTCGAAACAATCGGCTCAGTCTTCTCGGCGTTCCGCGAGCTTGCGGTGCGCGGTGCGCCACGCCGCGAAGTGACGCTCGATCACCTCGCGCTCGGCGCGGGCGCGGCGGAGCCGGCCCTGGGCGAGATCGACGACCTCGAGCTGGCCGCGGTGACGCGCCTCGGCGCGGACGAGCTCGTGGTGCACGGCGTCGAGATCGCGCCGCAGCCGTCGCACGTGCTGCTCGAGGTGTGCGATCGTGCCGGCGGCGCCGCCCTGGGCGAGCCAGCGGTCGCGCCGCGCGGTCGCCTCGGCGATCGCCGCCTCCGCGCGCGCGATGCGTTGCGCCACCGCGCCAACCTCCTCGGCGCTGACCCGCGCATCGCCGACCGCGCCTGCGAGATCTCCGCGCTGAACGCGCTCCGCGCGCGCCCGCGCATCGCGCATCGGAGCCAGGCGATACCGCGCGTCCATCCAGTCGATGTTACAATGACGGCCCATGATCGGTGTCGGGGCTGCTCCGATCGATCGCTATGTCGTCCTCGAACATCTGTCCGAGGGCGGCATGGGCGCGATCTACGTCGGCAAGAAGCTCGGCGCGGGCGGCTTCGAGATGCAGGTCGTGCTGAAGCAGCTCCTGCCGGAGTTCACGCAGCAGGAGGAGTTCATCGATCTGTTCCTGCGCGAGGCCAAGCTGTCGGCCACGCTCGACCACGCCAACATCGTCCACACCATCGATCTGGTGACCGCGGGCAACGAGTACTTCATCGTGATGGAGTACCTGCCGGGCGGCGACCTCCGGACGCTGCTCAAGAAGGCCAAGCGGCGCGGCAAGCGGTTCTCGCCGTCGACGTCGATCTACATCTGCCGCGAGGTGCTGTCGGCGCTGGCGTACGCGCACGTCAAGCGCGACCTCGAAGGCACGCCGCTCAAGCTGATCCACCGCGACGTCTCGCCGTCGAACATCCTGGTGTCGTACTCGGGCGAGGTCAAGCTGACCGACTTCGGCATCGCCAAGGCGGCGACGCACAACTCGCTGTTCTACAAGGTCAAGGGCAAGATCGGCTACATGTCCCCCGAGCAGGCCAAGAGCGAGCCGCTCGATCACCGCTCGGATCTGTACTCGCTCGCGGTCTGCATGTACGAGGCGCTGACCGGCGAGCGGCTGTTCGTGCACGCCGGCCTGACGACGTCGGCCGACGAGATCTACTCGCAGCCGGTGCCGCAGCTGTCGCGCAAGCTGCCCGGGCTGACGACCGATCTCGACGCGATCATGAACAAGGCGCTCGCGCTGTCGCCCGACGATCGCTACCAGACCGCCAGCGAGTTTCAGGAGGCGCTGGCGCGCTGCGCGCATCGCAACGGCCTGCTGATCTCGGCGCCCGAGGTCGCGCTCGAGCTGCTCGATCGCTGCGGCGAGCCCGATCAGTGGCGCGACGACGGCGAGGACGACGACATGCCCTACGTCCAGCGCGCCGGCACCGAGGTGCTCGCCGGCGACGTCGAGGACGACGAGCTCGACGTCGCGCAGGCGCCGGTCCCACAGCCGCGCCAGGCCAGCCCGGCGCACGGCCTGCAGATGCCGGCGCGCCGCGTCGCGAGCCCGGCGCTCGGCATGCCGGTCCCGAGCACGCGCGCGTCGAGCGCGCGGATCTCGCGGCCGCCCAAGACCGAGCAGCACAAGCTGCAAGGCGTGGTCGAGCTGACGTCGATCATCAACCTGATCGATCTCGAGAATCAGCACCGTGAGGCGATGGCCGCGAAGCAGCTCGCGTCGCCCGCGATGCAAGCGCCCATGCAGCTGCCGGCGATGGAGATGCGGCCGGGGCCAGGGATGCCGCCGATGCCGGCGACGCGGCCTGTGGCACCGCGCCCCGCGATGCAGCCGCAGGGCCTGACCGGGCAGCCGCCGGCGCCGGGACCCGCGCGGGGCGAGCCACGCGACCTACTCCCGATGCCGGCACCGACGGTGGCGCCGCGCGCGCCCGCACCGGCGCCGCCGGATCACGCGCCGGTGAGGCCGAATGCGCCCAAGCGCAAGTCCTTCCTCCAGTCGTGGATGGTGATCATCGCGATCCTGGTTGCCGCCGCGGTGGCGGGCGTCGTGGTCGCGATGTCGGGACCGGATGTCGCTGTGCAGCACGGCAAGTAGCGCTGCGTATTTACACTACGAGAACACGCGGCTACGATGATCGCGCTCGGGACAGATGACGCGCGATCGCTCCAACGTCACCGCCCTGCTCGACGAGGCCCCGTCCTACTCGCGGCAGAACCAGGGCGGCATCTTCGTGGTCATCAAGGGGCCTGACCGCGGCGAGGCCGTCCGGTTGACCGGCGATCCGGTGTCGTTCGGCTCGGGCCCGCAGTGCAGCCTGGTGCTCACCGACAAGACGGTGTCGCGCAAGCACCTCGAGGCGCAGCTCACCGGCGACGAGGTCCTGATGATCGACTGCGGGTCGACCAACGGGACGTTCATCCAGGGCTCGCGGTTCGAGAAGATCTCGATCGGCTTCGGCGCCGAGGTCAAGCTCGGCCGCACCGTCATCAAGTTCCTGCCCGACGAAGAGATCGTCGAGCCCGAGCCGTCGCAGCACGCGGCGCTGGGATCGATCGTCGGCTCCGACACCAAGATGCGGCAGATGTTCACGCTGCTCGAGGACGTCGCCGCGACGACCGCGACGGTGTTGATCGAAGGCGAGACCGGGACCGGCAAGGAGCTGATCGCCGAGGAGGTGCACAACCACTCGCCGCGCAAAGACGGGCCGTTCGTGGTGTTCGACTGCGGCTCGGTGCCGCGCGAGCTGATCGAGTCGATGCTGTTCGGCCACGTCAAGGGCAGCTTCACCGGCGCGATCACCGACCGCCGCGGCGCGTTCGCCGAGGCGAACGGCGGCACGATCTTCCTCGACGAGATCGGCGAGATGGCGCTCGATCTGCAGCCGTCGCTGCTGCGCGTGCTCGACAAGCGCGCGGTGCGCAAGGTCGGCTCGAACACCTACGAGAAGATCGACGTGCGCGTGGTCGCCGCGACCAACCGCGATCTGCGCGCCGAGGTCGCGAAGAAGGCGTTCCGCGAGGATCTGTACTACCGGCTCGCGGTGATCCGGGTCAGCGTGCCGCCGCTGCGCGAGCGCGGCAGCGACATTCCGCTGCTGATCAATCACTTCGTCAGCGGCTTCGGTCCCGGCCTGACGGTCTCGCCCGAGGACATGGCGCGCCTGGTGCGCCACAGCTGGCCGGGCAACGTACGCGAGCTGCGCAACGTGATGGAGCGCGCGTGCTTGCTCGCGCGCGGCTCGACGATCAACCTCGAGGACGCGCTGGTCAGCGAGGCCGCGCCGAGCCTGGGCATCCGCACGGACCTGCCGTTCAAGGAGGCCAAGGGTCAGCTCGTCGAGATGTTCGAGCGCGAGTACATCGAGGACCTGATGCGCCGCCACAAGATGAACTTGTCGGCCGCGGCGCGCGAGGCGCAGATCGATCGCAAGCACCTGCGCGAGCTGATCCGCAAGTACGGCCTCGATCCGCGGCAGAAGCTCGACGGCGACGAAGAGCCGCCGGCGGAAGACTAGCGCTCCGCCGCGGCTACTCGACGCGGACGCGGAACGACAGGCGGGTGTCCTTGACGACGATGTCCCACTTGCGCCGGGTCTCCGACACGACGTCGTAGACCTCGACGGTGTGCGCGCCGACCTCGCAGCCGATGCGCTCGGTCGGGCAGGTCTGGCCGGTGGGCTTGCCGTCGACGAAGACGTAGTAGCGATCCGGCTTGCAGCGCAGGACCTTGATGCCGGCGGGGCCGTTGACCGGCGTGACTTCCTTGAGCGGGATCGAGAACGCGCCGTGGCCGTCGACCTGCGCGACGTAGAGCTCGTGGTTGGCTAGCATCAGCGCGATGGTGTGGCGATCCGGCGAGCCGGGTAGCTTGACCGGCGTCGTGCCGGTGTCGGCGCCGTCGAGGAAGACGCGCGCGCCGGGCGGCGTCGAGGCGATCGCGAGGGTGTCGGCGGTGGCCGGCGCGGTCGTGCCCGACGCGGCGTCGGGCGGTGCGCCGGCGTCGAGGGCGGGCTTGGCGGCGTCGAGGGCGGGCTTGGCGGCGTCGAGGGCGGGCTTGGCGGCGTCGAGGGCGGGCTTGGCGGCGTCGAGAGCGGGCTTGGCGGCGTCGAGGGCGGGCTTGGCGGCGTCGAGCAGCTTGCCGGCGTCGAGCTTGCCGGCGTCGAGCAGCTTGCCGGCGTCGGCGATGGCGTCGAGCTTGCCGGCGTCGGCGGGACTGGCGTCGTCGGTCGCCGCGTCGCGCGCGGTGTCCGGTGAGGCGACCGCGACGGTGCCGGCATCGCGGCGGGCCGGGGTCGGTGCGACCACGGGCTTCGACGTGCCGGGGTTGCTGTGCTCGTAGAGCTGCCATGCTCCGACGCCAAGCCCGGCGAGGCCGAGCAGGCCGAGCAAGATCGTTCCGGTGCGCCGGCCGCCGCGCGCGAGCGGCGTGATCGGCGGCGGACCGGGGCGGAGCGGCGGACCGGGGCTGGCCGGGGTGGACACCCAGTTCGATGGCGGCTGCGGCGACGGCTCGACGGGGGCGCGGTGCGGACCGCTCGGCGACGACTGGATGGGCGCGCGGTGCGGACCGCTCGGCGACGGCTCGACGGGCGCGCGATGCGGACCGCTCGGCGACGGCTGGATGTCCTCGGGCTGGGTCTCGCCGAGCGGACGCTGCCACTGCGACGGCGCGGGCGGCGGGCCCGGCTCGGCGAGCATCGGGCGCACGCCGGACGGCGTCGGCGTGGCAGGGCGCGGCAGCGGCGCGGCGAACCCGAGGATGGTCTGTCCGCTCGGCCGGTCGAGCGCGCCGTGCAGGATGTCGATGTCGCCGGTCGTCGCGGCCTCGAAGGCCGCCGCGTCGCCGGTGGAGGCCTCGGTGCCGAACCGCGTGTCGGCCGAGGCGGTCGCGGTGATCGCGCGATCGGCGTCGGTCGCGTTCGGTGGTGCGGCAGACGCGACCGAGGCTTCGGGCGCGGTGGGCGCGCCGAGGGCGGCCGACGGACCGGCGCCGCGGCCCGCGGTCGGAGCGGTCAGGCCGGCGGTCGGCTTCGGAGCGGTCGGCATGCCGAGCAGCCCCGAGCCGGCGCGTACCGTGGGACCGGAGCCGGCGCTGCTGGTGGGACCCGAGCCGGCGGTGGGGCCGGAGCCGGAGCTGGAAGCGGACGGGGCCGCGTTGGTGAGGAGGCCGGAGCCAGCGGTGGGCCCGGAGCCGGAGCCGGCGCTGGCGTTGGGACCGGAGCCGGCGCTGGCAGTGGGACCGGAGCCGGCGCTGGCGGTCGGTCGGGCGCTCGCGCCGGATCCGCCGAGCGGGCCAGGGCTCGTCGCCGGTGCGCCCGACGCGGGCTTCGCGGCTGGGCCGGAGCCGGACTTCGCGGCTGGGCCGGAGCCGGACTTCGCCTCCGAGTCGGCGCTGGGCGCCGGTCCCGAGCCGGTCCCGGACGTCGCGCCGGGGATCTCGTCGAACAGCGCTTGCTGCGCGCGGGCGGCCGGCGTCGCGGGCATGGTCAAGCGCGCGGCCGAGGTCTCGATCGTCGGGCGCTTGCGCGGCTCGTTGAGCGCCTTGGTCGGGGCGTCGAGGAAGTCATCGCTGAACGGCGACGAGGTCGGCGCGCGCTCCGGCGGATCGGCCGCGAGCTCGGCGAGCCCGGCGGGGCCGAGCGCGGTCGCGTCGCTGAGCCCGGCGTCGAGGTCGTCGACGTCGTGCAGCTCGTCGAGCTGGACCAGATCGCTGGGATCGAGCGTGTGGATCGCGCCGTCCTGCGCGGCGCCGAACTGCGCGCGCGGCGCAGCCGGCTCGATCGCGATCGGCGCCTCGGTACGCGACTGCGCGCGCAGGGCGGCGAGCGGCACGGCGGGCGGCCGCATCGGGATCGCGCTGGCGCCGGCGGTGCGCGGCTTGATCGGCGGGATCGCCGGCGGCTTGCCCATGCCGAGCAGCGTGCTCGCGCCAGCCGACGAGGTGCTCGGCGTACCGGGCGGGGAGAGGCCCGGCGGCACCGGGATCGGCGGCGGCGCCACGCCGGGCATCGTCGTGATCGGCGGACGCGGCAGGTCGGGCATCGTCGTCCCGGGTGCCTGCGAGACGCGATCGGCGAGCTCGTAGCTCAGCATCGCCGCGGGGTCGGCGGGCGGGCCGCCGGTGCTGCGGACATCGTCGTCGGACAGCCGGCGGATCGGCCCGGTGCCGAGGTGGAGCGCGACCATGCCCGACATCTGGCCATCGTTGAGCGCGGCGAGGCGGTCGAGCGTCTCCTTGACCTGCGCGCCGATGTCCTTGCGGGTGCCAGGCACCGGCGCGACGCGCAGCGCGGCGTCGAGCGCATCGGCGAGCGCGCGGGCGTCGGGGAAGCGCTCGAACGGCGAGCGCGCGAGGCAGCGCTGGAGCACGCGGACGATCGGCCGGGGCAGCGGCGGCTCGGCGGGCGGGCCGGCCATGATCGCCGACGCGACCTGCTGCGGCGTGTCGCCCTTGAACGTGCGCGACCCGGTCACCAGCTCGTAGGCGAGGACGCCGAGCGCGAACACGTCGGTCGCGGCGGAGGTCGCCTCGTTGGCGAGCTGCTCGGGCGCGAGGTACGGGATGCGCTGGGTCAACCGCGCGACGTCGATCGGGCGCTGCGGCAGCGTCGCCGACAGGATGCCGAAGTCGGTGATCTTGATGTCACCCTCGGCGGTGACGATGACGTTGGTCGGCGCGAGGCCCAGGTGGGTGAGCCCGCGGCCGTGCGCGTAGCCGACCGCGCGCGCGGCCTGCGACACCAGCGCGAGGGCGCCGCCCGCCGCGAGCGTGACGCCGGCGAGCCGGGCCTCGCCGACCAGGCGCAGCGCGTCGAGGCCGAGCACGTACTCGACCGCGGTGAACGTCGCGCCCTGGGCGACGCCGAACTCGCTCATCCGGGCGATCCGCGGGTGCTCGAGGCTGCCGTAGGCGCGCGCGGCGGCCGACAGCATCGCCGCCGACGCGGCGGTCGCGGTCAGCTCGGTGTGGAACCGCTTGACCGCAAACTGTCGCTCGAAGCCGGCGACGCCAAACACTTTCGCGCGCGATACCGAACCGCTTGGACCGATCCCGATCGGCTCCAACAATTGGTAGCGACCGACGCGCTCCGTCGGACTGGTGGTGCTCGTCACCGGATCCAGACTGTATACGATGTACCCCCGGCGCTGCGCCGCAGTGCCGGTTACTTGCGCTGTCGCGCGTTCGCTGGCACGCAAGAGGGATGGCGAGCGCAAAAACGACTCCGAAAGTCTCGAGGATCTCGCGCGGTCGCACGGTCGCCTACGCGCGCAAGCAGAAGTCCGGCGCGGCGGACAGCAGCGAGCCGAGCGAGCCCGCCGAGGCTGCGCTCGAGGGCGATGCGCCGGCGGCGGCGAGCGTCGACGACGGTGCGGCGTCGTCGAGCGTGGACGAGGCGGCGGCGAGCGCCGACCAGGGCGCGGCGAGCGGCGCGGCGAGCGTCGACCAGCATGCGGCGAGCGTCGACCAGGGTGCGCCCGCGCCCGCGCCGACGCCCGCGGTGTCCGAACCGACCTCGCCCACGAGCACGCCGACCAGCGTGACCGCGCCGATGCAGGCGGCGTCTCCTCCAGAGGAGCCGAGCGCTCGTCCGCGGACGCGCTCCGCCACCGTCTCGATGCCGGTGCAGTCCTCGATCGGCGCGCCACCGGAGATGCCCGCGTCGTCGATCATCGCGGCCGCGCCGGTCGATCCCGCGGTCGCGGAGTCGCCGACCCGGATGCCCGGCCCGCGCGAGATCCCGGGTGGCAGCCCGGACGATCCCGCCTCACCGCCCGGCACCACGCCGCCTGGCGATTCGCGTTCGATGCGCCGGCGGACCGAGCGCTACGAGTTCGCGCTCATCTATCGTATCCAAACCTACGTAATTTCGCGCTTCGGCGTGGTCGGCGTGCGAGGCCAGTGGCGGGTAGTCGAGTACCCTACCTCGGCCGCCGCGAGTCACGCGTACGCGAAGGAGGTCAGCCGCTTCGTTTCGGAGGGCTTCTCGGACTATCGTGACTGACGTGGCAGCCGATCGCCGTCCTTCGTGGCTCAAGCGCTGGGCGCTCGAGGCGCCACGCCGATGGCTCGGCAAGCGCAGCACGATCAACCAGGACGTCGTCGGTGGCGCGGACGGTCTGTCCTACCTGCGCCACCTGGTGCGCGGCAACCGGATCCAGCGCGGCGTCGCGTTCGACGAGCTCACGCCCGAGGCGCCGCCGGTCCTGATCATCCACGGCTTCCTCGGCACGCGCGGCTCGATGTTCCTGCTCGAGCGCCGGCTGGTCGACGACGGCTTCGTCGTCGTGTCGTTCAACCTCGGCACGCTCAACGTCCGCGACATCCGGCGCTCGGCGTTCCTGATCCACCGCAAGATCGAGCGCATCCTCGCGCAGACGCCGTCGCAGCGAATCGATATCATCGGCCATTCGATGGGCGGCCTGATCGGCCTGTACTACGTCAAGAAGCTCGGCGGCCACGCCCGCGTGCGCAAGCTGATCATGATGGGCACGCCGGTCCGCGGGACCTGGGCGGCGCTGATGGGGGTGGTCATGCTCGGCCTGTGGTCGACCTCGTCCTGGCAGCTCCTGCCCCGAAGCCGGTTCCTGGACGAGCTCGCGCAAGGGCCCATGCCCCCGGGAGTCGAGGTCCACACGATCGCCGCCGCCCGCGACTGGGTGGTCCCGCTGACGACGACAAAAGTCTCCGGCGCGAGCGCCACCACGGTGCCGCTCGGTCACTCTAGCCTCGTCGTCTCCGAAGAAGTCTACCGTCGCGTCGTCATCACGCTGCGGCCACCGCAAGACCTGACGATCGACAACGAAGAGCCGCCGGCCACCGATTGACCCCCGATTGCTTGCGCGTGTGGCATTTTGAGAACTAGAATTTTCGAGTCCTTGCAGCTGGTCACAGCGCCATGGTCACCAGCGCCAACTCCATGAACGATCGTCCCCGCTTCGCGCTTCGCTTCATCTCGGGTAAGTACCAGGGAGGCGAGTTCCCGCTTCGGATGAACCGGGAGATCATCATCGGCAGGTCGAGTGACCTCGACATGGTGCTCGTCGAGGATATGGTCTCGCGCCGGCACGCGAAGATCAGCTCGACCGAGGGCGAGGTGTTCATCCAGGACATGGGCTCGACCAACGGCACGTTCGTCAACGGCGAGAAGATCGCCGGCCGCGCGCTGCTGCACGAGGGCGATCGCATCCTGGTCGGGACGTCGATCATCAAGGTCGTCGCGGTCGAGGGCCAGCTCGCGAACCGCAGCGAGGCCGAGGCGCGCCGCGAGCTCGAGGCCGGCGCGCAGCGTCGCCAGGCGACGTCGGGCCGCCCGATGTCGGGCGTGATCGAGGAGATCCCGCTGCCCGATCTGCTGCAGCTGCTGTCGACCAGCCGCAAGAGCGGCGTGCTCACCGTCAACAACGGCGTGAGCATGGGCAAGATCTACCTGCGCAAGGGCGCGCTGTACTTCGCGACGATCAACGACGACTTCGCGGTCAGCCCGCAGAAGTCGATCTACCGGATGCTGACCTGGCTGACCGGCACGTTCGAGCTCGAGCCGAGCGTCGAGCTGCAGGTCATGGAAGAGGTCCAGGAGTCGACCGAGGCGCTGCTCATGGAGGGTGTGCGCCAGCTGGACGAGTTCCGCAATCTCCAGAAGCAGTTGCCGCCGCTCGGATCGCCGCTGGCGGTGCCGACGCCGCTGGCCGGCAAGCTGCGCGAGCTCACGCCGTCAGAGCTCGACACGTTCCAGCTCGTGCTCGACCACGGGCAGCTTCAGAAAGTTCTGGATAACTTTCCGGGCACCGATCTCGACGCGGCGCAGAATATCATCAGCCTGATGAAGCGCGAATTCGTCGTCGTGCCGTGACCGACGCGGCGCTATGATCGCTGCATGCGATGCGCCGAAGCGATCGAGCCCTGCCGGCAGGATCGGAACGTAGCGTCGCCGCGGTCGGGCCGCGGGCGCGCTGGGCCCTGCGCGCCGTCGCATGTCTCGTCGGAGACGATCAGTCCGGACCAGCGCCTGCGCAACCCGTACCGCGGCATCGTGACCGGCCGATCGATCCTGCGCCTGCGCGTGGTGATCGCGCCGCGCGGGATCGCGCCGCACGAGGTGGTGGTCGAGGTCGATGACCTGGCGATCGAGGTCCACGAGGACGACGCGGGGCCGAGCGACGGCGTGCTGGTGTGCGCCGGCGCGGTCGACGCGCTGTTCGTGGTCGAGCGCCAGCCGCGCCACGGCTTTCTGACCTGGTTCGGCGTGTTCGCGCGCCAGCGCGGCAAGGCGGATCAGCTGCTGCTCGAGACCCCCGAAGGCCCGGTCGCGCGGTTCGTCGAGCGCGCGATCGAGGAGCGCCTCGGGCTGGCCGACGAGCCGATCCGCGGCGAGCTGCGCGTCGCGTTCTGACCATCGCTGGCCGTCGCTGGCCAGCGCTGGATCCGGCGGATCGCGCGCGACCGGGCGTGGTACCAAGGCGTCATGAGTGAGCCAGGTCCGGGGCGGCGCCGATGAGCGCGCAGCTGCGCGAGGCGGCGTCGGTGATCTTGCTGCGCCGGGCGACGCCGGGCTTCGAGGTGTTCCTGTTGCGTCGCCACCGCAAGGCGTCGTTCATGGCCTCGGCGTTCGTGTTCCCCGGCGGCGCGACCGACGAGGGCGAGGACGCGCGGACCGCGGCCGCGCGCGAGCTGTTCGAGGAGGCCGGCGTGCTGCTCGCGCGCGCCGACCTGCCGATCGAGTCCACCACGCTCGAGATCCCGATCCAGGCGATGCTGCGCCGCAAGATCCTCGGCGGCGCGAACGCGGCCGAGGTCATGGCGCGGGCGGGGCTGGCGTGGTCGACCGACGTGCTGGTGCCGTGGGCGCACTGGATCACGCCGTCGATCGAGAGCAAGCGGTTCTCGGCGCGGTTCTTCGTGTGCGAGCTGCCGAGCGGGCAGGAGCCGAGCTTCGACGACATCGAGACCGTCGATCAGGCGTGGGTGCGGCCGCTCGACGCGATCGCGCGCGCCGGCGAGCTCGCGCTGCCGCCGCCGCAGATCCGCACGTTCTGGGAGCTGTCGCAGCTCGACACGGTCGAGGAGGTCGTCGCGGCCGGCCGCGCGCGCGGCGAGGAGCCGCACCCGATCATGCCGCGGCTGCGCACGCTCGATCCGGGCGACCCGCCGTGCTTGCTGCTGCCGTGGGACCCCGAGTACACGGTGACCGGCACCGGCGACGGCACGCCATTGACCTACGCGCCGCGCTGGGCGGTGGGACCGAGCCGGTTCATTCTAGAGGACCGGACATGGAAGCACCTCGCCGCACCTGGTTCGACGACCGCGGGCTAGTCATCGCCGCGCGCGCCGCAGACGCAGACGCGGCGCGGCTGCCGTTCTACGCCGGCGCGATGCACTACTGGCGCGTCCCGCCGGCGCAGTGGGGCGCCTGCCTGCGCCAGATCCGCGACCTCGGGCTCACCCTCGTCGAGACCTACGTGCCGTGGCGCGTCCACGAGCCGACCGCCGGGACGTACGCGTGGGATGGCGCGCGCGATCTGGCGCGCTTCCTCGACGCCGCGCGGGCCGCAGGGCTCGCGGTGGTGCTGCGGCCCGGGCCGCACGTCAACGCCGAGCTGACCAGCTTCGGCATGCCGGATCACGTGCTCGCGGATCCCGCGGTGCAGGCGCGCACGGCGAGCGGCACGCCGGTGTGGATGCCGACGCCGCCGAAGATGTGGCCGGTGCCGTCGTACGCCAGCGCCGCGTTTCACGCGCGCGTCGCGGCGTGGTACGCGGCGGTCGCCGAGGTCGTGCGCCCGCATCTCGCGCCCGACGGCCCGGTCGTCGCGCTCGGCATCGACAACGAAGCGCAGATGTTCTTCCGGCTCGGCGCCTACGATCACGACTATCACCCCGACGCGGTCGCGGCGTGGCGCGCGTCGAGCGGCCTGACCGGCGAGCCGCCGCGCGCGTGGGATCCCGACGACGCCGCGCGCTGCATCTCGTGGCTGCGCTGGAAGGACCACTACCTCGCGCACGCGCTCGGCGCGTTCGGCGCGCGGCTCGACGACGTCGGCCTCGCCGGCATCGCGCGGTTCCACAACCTGCCGCCCGGCCACCACGGGCTCTACGACCTGCGCGGGATCCAGCGCGCGATCGGCGGCCCGGTCGGGATCGACGCGTACACGCCGCGCGCCGAGTTCGGTGCGCTGCGCCAGCGCGCGCTCGCCGCGGTCGGCAACGCCGCGCCGATCCCGATCGCGTTCGAGGTCGGCGTCGGGTTCTTCCCGTGGTTCCCGCCGCTCGACGCCGGCGACGATCCGCAGCGCGAGCGCGATCACCTGCTCAGCCTGCTCGCCGCGGGCATCCGCGGGTTCAACCTGTTCATGGCGGTGGAGCGCGACCGCTACTACGGCGCGGCGATCGCGCAGAGCGGTCGGCTCGAGCCGCACGCGGCGTGGATCCGGACGCTGGTCGCGGCGCTGATCGAGGTCGACTGGCCGGCGCTGCGCCGCGCGGTGGCGCTCGGCGTGGTGGACACGCGGGCCGACGCGCGGTTCGGCCAGGCGAGCTGCACGATCGATCCGATGACGCCGGTGGTCGCCGAGCTGCTCGGCCTGGGGCCCGGCGGCGCGGCCGAGCTGGGCAGCGATCCGGCGGCGATCACGCAGCGCCGCTGGCAGGACGCGATCACCCGCGCGCTCGATCTGGCGCGCGTGCCGTACGTGATCGTCGACGAGTCGGTCAGCGAGGACGAGCTGGCGGGGCTGCGCGCGGTGATCGTCCCGACGCTCGATCGCCTCGATCGCGGGATCGCGCACACGCTGCGCGCCGTCGCCGAGCACAAGCGCGCCGTGGTGGTCATCGGGCCGGGGACGCCGACGCTCGACGAGCTCGGCCAGCCGTTCGGCGACGCGGTGCCGCGCCGGGTCGGCCGGCTCAAGGCCGGGTCGCTGGATGATCTGCCGGGGCTCGCGGCCGATCTGGCGCTGCTCGCGGGCGAGCCGTCGGACGCCTGGCAGATCGAGCGGCCGAACGACGTCCACGCCTACGCGCACGGCGACGCGGCAGGCGCGATCAAGGTCGTGTTCGTCGCGAGCGACGTCGACAAGCCGGCGAGCGCGGTGCTGCTGGTCGACGCGACGACGCGCGCGCTGCGCGATCCGTTCAGCCACGAGCGAGTGGCGATCGACGACGGCCGGGCCACGCTGGCGCTGCCGGCGCGCGGCGTCCGCATGCTGATCGTCGAGCGATAGGCGCCCGCTCCCGGCGAGCTGCGCTGTAGGAATCCGGGTACACGGCAAGACCTGGCCGCGATGATCGGCGTGCGGGGTGGTTCTCGATTGCGGACGAGGATCGCGCGCTGGATGATGACGGCCGGCGCCGCGGGTGGGCGAGCGCCGGGGGAGATGCCATGTCCTGGTGGAAGAAGCTGTTCGCGGGTGCTCGCACCGAGATCGCCAACGCCACGCCCGCCGAGGAGGCGGCGCGCGCCAACGGGGTGACGGCCACGGCGCCGCGGCGCTTCCCGGTGACCGTCGAGATCATTCCCGGCGAGCTGTCGGCGCGCGTCTACCTCCACGAGATCCGCGCGACCGGCGGTCCCATCCCGTGCTGGTCGTACGTCAGCGACGGGCTGCGCGCGCACCAGCACCGCGAGGTGGTGTTCACCCTGCGCCGCGCGCGCGACGAGGCCGACGCTGCCTTTCCCGAAGATCCACTGCAGCTGTTCGGGACGCTGTACCGGCTCGCCGCGCAAGGCCAGCGCGTCGCCGTCGGCGGCTGCACCGAGCTCGGCGCGCGCCGGTTCTTCGCGCATCACCTCCTGTATGCCGACGCGCAGCCGCTCGATGGCGTCACGCTGCCGCCGGCCTGCCTGAGCGCCCTGCTGATCAACGACGACGAGCTCCGCGCGGTCCGGACCTTCGGCTGCACCCGCGTCCTGGCCCGGATGGGCCACGCGGCGAACCACTACCCGTTTCCGAGCTGGTCCGAGCGCGGCCGGCGCGGCGTGGCGCTCGCGAGCACCTTCGAGCAGAGCCTCCTGGCGAAGATCGCGATCCGGATCAGTGGTCGGATCGTGGTGAGTCTCCACAGCAATCGCGTGACGCTCGGGATCCAGCGCGAGCTGCACGCGAAGCTGCAGGGCGCGCAGCCCGAGCTGCCCGACGCGCCCACCGGCTTTCTCGCGCTCCGCGATCCCGCCGCCAATGCCTGCCTGGTCTGGGAACCCGGACAGGACGAGCCCAGCGCGATCTCGCCGGCCGGCAGCGACGGCTCTCGCGTGGCGGGTGCCTACGCGATCGTCCTCGGCGCGCAGCCCCACAATGGCGGCAAGCTGTTCGAGGATGGCTTCGCCATCGAGCTCACCGACGCCTCGTGGGCGGCGTTTCGTCGAGCGCTGCTCGGCGGCACCGATCTCGTGATCGCAGCGACGGCCGGGGGCATGGACTTCGCGCTGACCTGGCGAGACGACATCTACGCCGACGCGCCGCCGCGAAGCGAGCCAATCCCGGCGCTCCACGCCGCCGATCGCGGACCGCCTCCGGCGCTTCCGAAGGAGCTCGACCACGAGATCGTCTTGCTGATGCCGCAGGACGAGCTCGGCGCGCGGGTCCAGGCCGACGCCCTCGCGGCGCAGATCCAGGGCATCAGCGCCGAGGTGCTGCGGCTCTACGCCAGCGGCAAGATCCGGGTCGCTCCGATGGGCGTGTTCGTGGCCGTGAAGCCCAACCGGCGCGTCAAGATCTGGGTCGAGGGCATCGAGGGAGCGATCTCCGCCGAGGACGCCGCGCTGATCGAGCGCCAGGCGAGCGCCGTGACGGGACCGGAGGTCCGGGGCGCGATCGCGTACGTCTGCGCCTTTCCACGCAAGGGCGCCAACCTCGTCGGCCCGCCGCCGCTGCCGCAGCCCTGGAGGGACGCCGCGAAGCGGGCCGGCAAGACGCTGGCGCTCCCCGACGGCATCCTCGCCGCGGTCTGGCCCGACTGAGGACAGCGCCCGGCAAGTCCGTGAGCAGCGCGTGGGCGTGATCAGGACGTGCACGTGGACGTGGCACGTGCCCGACCCTGAAGGCGTCAGGGCTCGTCGCCGGTGCCGCGCGGCACGATGGCCTCGCCTGCGTGCGGCGCGGTCGCGTGGCGCTCGGGGGCGGCGAGCTCGGCCAGGATCGCCGGCATCTCGGCGGTCGCGCTCTGGCTGGTCTGCTCGTTCTGCTTCATCTTCTGCGCGAGCTGACCGGCGATCACCCCGGCGTCCGCGGCGGTCGCGCCCTCGGTGAGCTGCTCGTAGATGTGCTCGGCCTTCTCGTCGCGCGCGATCGTGCTGGCGTCGAGCGCGGTCTCGCCGGGCAGCTCGACGCGCAGCTCGCGCACGACCATCTGCAGGCCCGCGGCGATCGGCAGCGCGAGCAGCGCGCCGGTGATGCCCATCAGCGTGCCGCCGACCAGCAGCGAGACCAGCACGATGGCGGGCGGCAGGCGCAGCACCTTGCCGTAGACCCGCGGCACCAGGATCCGGCTCTCGAACTCCTGGTACGCGAACATCAGGACCAGCACGATGATCACCGCGCCGGTGCCGCGGCCGGTGACGGCGAGGATCACGGGCAGGCTGGCGACGTAGCCGCCGATGAACGGGATGATGTCGGTCATCCCGGCGAACAGCGCGAGCGCGAGCGCGTCCTCGACGCGGAACGCGGTCAGCACGGCGAACGTGAACAGCGCCATCGCGACCGACGTGATGAGCTGGCCGCGCATGTAGCCGCCGACGATGACCTTGAGCTCGATCAGGATGCGCGCGAGCTTGACGTGGTGGTGACGCGAGACCACCGCGAACACGAGGCCCTTGGCGCGCACCGGATCGGCGAGCAGGTAGATCGCGAGGAACGTCGTCGAGACGGCGTAGCCGATCGTGGTGAACACGTCGCTCGAGTAGCCGACCAGCGCGTTGCCGGCGCGCGCGACCAGGCCGTCGACCGGCGCCGCCTTGACCGCCTGGATGAACGGCTTGGCCATCTTGAACTGGCGCAGCCACTCGATCAGCTTGTCGCGGCCCTTGGGCGCGTCCTCGATCAGGTGCAACAGCTGCGCGACCAGCGGCGGCACGGTGAGCAGCAAGATGCCGGCGATCACGACGGTGATCGCGACGAAGATCAGGACCAGCGCGCGGCCGCGCCCGAGGTTTCGGCGCTCGAACCACGCGACCATGGGGTCGAGCGTGCCGACCATGACCAGCGCCACGGTGATGGCGATCAGGACGGTCTGGAGCTGGAACGCGATCCACAGCCCCGCGACCACGAGGAGAATGAGGCCGATCGTGCGAGGCGCCAGCTCGATGCGCAGCGTCTGCCGGGCCGGCTCGCGGTCGGGGATCACGGGGTCCCAACTATCGCACGCACGACCGAGCCACGCCGACGGTGACGGACGCCTCGCCTCACTCACCTCGCGTGCGCCGCCGCTCACCTCGCGTGCGCCGCCGCTCGCTTCGGATCCTAACTCGCGTGACGCGTCGGGCCGGTCGGCTCGTCGTCGAGGATGCGCACCGGCCGCAGGCTCCCGAGCAGGCGCGCCACCGCGGCGACGACCTCGCCGGGCTCGCACGGCTTGGGGACGAACGTGGCCGCGCCGATCCGCGCCGAGAACTCGGGCGCGGCCGGCGACCCGGAGATCAGGATGATGGGCGGCGCATCAGGCAGCGCCTCCATGCCGCGCGCGAGCTCGGCCGCTCCGGCGCGCGGATCGTAGACATCGAGAACCACGGCATCGATGCCGCCTTCGCGTACTTGCTGGAGCGCTTCTCGCGTCCCGCTGGCCGCCAGCACCGAATGGCCCGCCGCGGTCAGGGCGGCGGCCCACTCGTCGCTGGTGGCAACATGTGCTTCCACGAGGAGGATACTACCCACTGTAAAACTGTACCTTTGAATACTGTTTAAAAGTACGGTGTAGCTGCATCATGCACCGATAGGTTCTGCCTGAGAGTTCCTAGGACTTGACGGACGGCGGAGTCGATCTGCGCTTGGCGTTCTCGTGCCCCTCGGTCCAACCGATCTCCTTGGTCAGCTGCATGGCGTCATCGAGCCGACTGGGTACGACGATCGCGGACCGTGTGGGTGCGTCGTTGAGCAAGAGCTCGGCGGTCGTGCGGCGATCGCCGAGGTTGCGCATCTCGTTGATCGCGCCCTGGCGATAGCGATCGGCCTTGCCGCCGAGGCCAGCCTTGTCGCACAGCTGCGCGAGCAGGTGCTGGACGCGCGCGGCGCCGAGCCGCGACCGCACGCGCTGGGCGTGGAACAGCGCGGCCTCGGCGAGCCGCAGCGCGCGATACGAGTCGCCGGCGTTGTCGACCATCTGCGCCTCGGCGCGCAGGATGCGCCAGAACGGCTCGGGGCCGTCGATCGCCGTGAAGCCCTCGCCCAGGGTCGCGAGGTCGATGCACTCGACGAGCTCGCGCAGCGCGGTCTCCGGATCGCCGGCGCGGAGCAGCGCGGTCGACAGATCGAGGTAGAGCTCGCACACCAGGTTCATGTCGCCGGTCGCGATCGCCCGGCCGACGCCGCGGCGCAGCGCCGCGATCGCGCCCTCGACGTCGCCCTCCGACAGCGCGATCGCCGAGCTCGAGCGATCGATCATCGCGACCAGCATCGGCGCGCCCGACCAGTCGCGCGCCTCGGCGAGCACGCCGCGGGCCAGCGCGGTCTCGCCGCGGGTGCGCAGGACGTCGGCGAGCTTGACCGACAGCATGACGAACTGGCCCTCGGCGCTGCCGTCGTCGTCGCCGCTCTGCACCGCCTGGCGCACCGCGACCAGCGCGCGGTAGTAGAACTGGCCGGCGCCGACGTCGTCGAGCTGCTCGGCGGCGTGGTCGCCGGCGCGCCGCAGCATCATGATCGCTTCCTTGGCGTGCCCGGCGAGGTCGTGATGGTGGCCGAGCAGCGCGACGTCGGGCGACAGCGCCTCGACCGCGGCGGCGGCGGCGGCGTGCAGCGAGCGCCGGACGTCGGCCGGCGTGGCGTCGTACACGATGTCGCGGACCAGCCGGCTGGTGAAGGTCAGCTCGCCCGACGGGTCGTGGCTGAACAGGCCGGCGCGCTCGGCGTCGGCCATCGCGGTCTCGAGCGCGTCGCTCGCCAGCATCGAGCGCAGCAGATCGACCTGGGGCTCGATGCCGAGCACGGCGGCGGCTTGCAGCACGTCGCGGGTCGACTGCTTGAGCATCGACAGCCGCGCGGCGATCAAGTCGGGCAGCGAGATCTGGGTGTCCTCGGGCTTGCCGCCCTCGAGCAGGTAGCGCACGACGTGCTCGAGGTGGCCGGGGTAGGCGCGCGTGGTCTCGAACAGCTGCTGCACCGGCGGCAGGCCCTTGAGCCCGGCCTTGTCGAGCCGGGTGACGATCGCGGTGAGGTCCTGCGCGTCGAGCGCGGCGATCTCGAGGCGCGGCACCGACGCCGGCCACTGCGCGCCGAACGAGGTGTGCGCGGTCATGATGATCGGCGGCAGCGACAGCTCGCCGACCTCGGTCGCGCGTCGCAGGATCTCGAGGCTCGGGTGATCGAAGCGATCGATGTCCTCGCACACGATCGTGACCGGGCCGGCGGCGGCGGCGCGCTCGAGCGCGCGCAGCGTCGACCACACCATCTCGCGCCGGCGCACCGGCGGCTCGAGCTCGAGCAGCGTGGTCGCGTGGCCGAACAGCTGGGCGATGCCGGGGACGTCGCGCTCGTTGAGGCCGGCCGCGATCACGGCGTCGCGCAGCTCGGACTCGTTGGACACCGGCGACAGCTGCAGCACGGCGGCGAGCAGTGAGCGGATCGGATAGAACGGCGCGGCGAGCCCGCTGGGGTCCGGCCCGATCTGATAGATCGTCCGGATGTCGCTCGACAGGCTCTGGTAGGCGTGGCGCAGCAGCGCGCTGCGCCCCGAGCCCTCGTAGCCCATGACGAGCAGGCCGACGTCCTTGCCGGGCGCGCGGCGCATGTGCGCGAGCAGCTGCTCGAGCTCGAGGGCGCGGCCGGTGAACGGCAGCGGCAGCACGCGGTCGAGCGTCGCGGCCGACGGCGCGGCGACCGGCGGCTCGAAGGTCTTGGCGATGCGGTTGCGCGGCGTGCCGCACTCGGGGCAGAACTTGAAGCTCGGCGCGCACGTCGTGCCGCACTCGACGCAGATGTCGCGCGTGGTGACCCGCTTGGTCCGGGTGATCACGCCGCCGAGCGCGATCCGCATGTCGTTGGCCGACGCGAAGCGATCGGTCGGGTGCTTGGCGAGCGCCTTGGCGACGATGCCGTCGAGCTCCTTGGGCACCTGGTCGCGGCGCGACAGCAGCGAGGGCACCAGCGCCTTGAGGTGGTTGGCGAGGATCTCGGTGGTCGAGCCGGCGAAGAACGGCGTCTTGTAGGCCAGCAGCTCGTACAGGATGATGCCGACGGCGTAGACGTCGGACTGCACGCTCGGCGGCGCGCCGCTGATCACCTCGGGCGCCATGTACTCGGGGGTGCCGCTGATCGAGCGATCCTCGTCGCGCGCGCCGGTGATCAGGCGGGCGATGCCGAAGTCGACGATCTTGACGACGTCGATCCCGGCGCGGCGCTGGTCGAGGATGATGTTGTCGGCCTTGAGGTCGGCGTGGACGACGCCGGCGAGGTGGGCTTCCTCGATGCCGGCCAGCGCCTGCATCACGATGTCGATCACGCGATCGATCGCGAGCGGGTTCTGGGTGACGAGGAGCTGGGTCAGGGTCGGGCCCTTGACGTACTCCATCGCGAGGTAGAGCAGGCCGTCGGGCGACTGGCCGTAGTCGATGATCGAGACGCAGTTGGGATGGTTGAGCCGCGACGCGCTCATCGCCTCGTCGCGGAACCGCTTGATCATGCGCGCGTCGGCGGACAGGTCCTCGTTGAGGATCTTGACCGCCACGGTGCGGCCGAGCGCGATCTGATCGGCGCGGTACACCGCGCCGCTGCCGCCGATCCCGATGCACGCGGTCAGCTTGAACTTGTCGCCGAGCACCCGACCGACGAGCTTGAGGGACTTGTTGACCTGGTCCTGCACGTGGCCGTTCACGGTGCCGGCCCGACGGCGACGCGCGCCGACGCGACGGAGGGCTTGAGCTGGGGCTCGATCGGCATCGGGGGTGGAGCGATCGCTGACGCGTTCCCCGCGCGATCGACTCCACATCGACATTACCCTGTTCGCGCAGGCGACGATCGGTTCGCTGCATGGATCGCAGCGCGGTCGTGCGGCGGCAGGGCGCCGAGCGATCTCGGGCAGTTACTCCGGACCGGGGCGCCGGGCCGGGCGCGGTGTGGGGAGCCGTGCGCGCGGCGCGACGCGCAAAAACTGGCCCGGCGAATCCGGCGGTGGCTAGGGTCGATCATGATCCAGAGCGTAGAGGAGCGCGCCACCCAGGACGCCAGCTGGTTCGCGATCCGCCACCCCGCGGTGCTGCGCCTGCTCGAGCGCGAGCTCGCCGCGCCCGACCGCGACGCGTTCGGCGCCGGCCTGGCGCTGGCGGCGCGCGTGCTCGGCGGCCGCACGCCGCTGGGCGACCTGCGGATCGACCACAACACGCTCAACGCCGGCATGGTCGCCGTGCGCAGCGGGCGCTGCGATCGCGCGATGGTGCGCTCGATCCGCGATCAGATCGAGACGCTGCGCGTGGTGCTGACGCCGCGCGAGGAAGACGCGGTGGCGACGGTGATCGCCGCGATCATCTGGTCCGTCCTCGACGCCAGCGCGCGCGAGCTCGACGACACGCTGTTCGCGTAGCGTCAGGCGGGGGCAGGTGGTTCGACGCCAGCGGCGACGGTCGCGGCGCGGGCGCTGGCGATCGCGGCGGCGAGGTCGCCGGGCAGCGGCGAGGTCACCGCGAGCGTGCCGCCGTCGGGGTGCGCGACGGTCAGCGCGGTGCAGTGCAGCGCCAGGCGGTGCAGCGCGTGGTGGTCGCGAAAGATCCGGTTGTGCTCGCCCTTGCCGTAGCGCACGTCGCCGATCAGCGGGCAGCTGATGTGCTTGAGGTGGCGGCGGATCTGGTGCAGCCGGCCGCTGTGCAGCCGGGCCTCGACCAGCGCGTAGCGGCCGAACGCGTCGCGCCGCCAGATCTCGGTCCGGGCGTCGACCCGCGGCTCGCCGGGCGCGCGCGGGATCGGGTGGTCGATCACGAGGTGGTCGGGTGGGTGGCCGCGCGTGATCGCCAGGTAGCGCTTGTCGGCTTCGCCCCACGCGAGCGCGAACGCGCCGGCGGCCTCGCGATCGGTCGCGAACAGCACGAGCCCGGACGCGCCGCGATCGAGGCGGTGCACCGGGTAGACGTAGCAGCCGACCGCGTCGCGGACGCGCTGGAGCAGCGCGTCGTCGTCGCCGTCCCAGCCGCGGTGGGTGGAGAGCCCCGAGGGCTTCTCGACCACCGCGCAGCGCGCGTCGCGATGGACGATCATGCGCTACGGCGGGCCGAGGTGCTGGCGGAAGAAGTCGACCTGGACCTCCTCGCGGGCGAGGTTCAGCTTGGGATCGGGGACCATGTGGGTCGCCGACAGCGTGATCAGCTCGGCGCGCTTGCCGGCGACGTAGAGCGCCTCGATCAGCGCCAGGGTGTGGGCGAAGTGGACGTTGTCGTCGGTGATGCCGTGGATGATCAGCAGCGGGCGCGTCAGCTTGGCGGCGTGGGTCAAGGCGCTCGTCGCCTGGTAGCCGGCCGGGTTCTCGGCCGGCGTC
>Ga0307513_10002775_pt1 | contig 24066 bp, 22 predicted proteins | sample 15_EM_MG_FD_202174 | JGI IMG/M metagenome (GOLD analysis project Ga0307513, IMG submission 202174) | Populus trichocarpa ectomycorrhiza microbial communities from riparian zone in the Pacific Northwest, United States - 15_EM | ecosystem: Host-associated > Plants > Roots > Unclassified | place...
AGAGAGTTTCTCCTTTTTTTCTTCTTACAAAGTCATTTTATTGGTACATATATTGCCTGGGCACAACATTGTGCCGTGCCGGGCACATCGATTTGGAGGGTTGTGCCATGGCACAAACTCTGGTAACGTCGTGCCAACAACGCTAACTATGCCTTAATGTAAGTGGAGATGGGCATGGGTAGAAGTATGCATTCGGATGTTATTGGCGTAGGAGCGCTAGGATGATTTAGGTGTTATGGGTACTAGCATCTCGAGTGATGGTCCGTGAGTGATTGGCAAACTACCCGTTTGGTGTACTGTACTAGTACTACAGAGGCGCAATACGGGAATGGGTGAACGGAGGTTGAGGTTTTGAGAGACGGTTGTTCGTCATCCTGCATAGCAGAACAGAGTTCCGCAGCATACTTCTGGAATTAATTGTAGTAACTTACATCTCCACCTCCCCATCCCACCTTAGCGCAATTGGGGGATTGGGCAGAAAAGAAGAAAAAAAGGTTTATCTCATCAACCGGACTTTGCTCTGAACTTATTTACCACCAAACCAGGAACTAATTCCGCCCTTGGCTTTCGAAGCCTCGTTCTCGATTTTAAGATCTACCTCGTCAATTTTTGACATGATAGCCTTCCCAGCCTTGTCTTTTGTGTCCCCGAATTTGTGTTGGCCTTCAGCGATACGTGATTTACCTGGCGCAGTTGTTAGTGCAGGCTCTGGGGTTTTTCGGTAGAGTTGAGGACGAACCATCACGAACTGTGGAGTCAATAGTGCTGCCGGCTCTTGCCATGGCCTCCTCAGCGCTGGCCTTGTCCTCTTTATTACGATTAGGGAGCTCGTTCCTGATGACTGATGACGCACGAGATGCGTCGTCTACTCGTTTATTAGCTACTTTGCTTCGCGTTCTGACATAGCGAATAAACTAACGTTTCATCTCCTTCTTAGCAATAGTTGGGTCTCCTCCGGCATTGTAGAAATAGTATGCTGCTATGGCAGCTACTCCCGCACCGATATATACTGGCAGACGGTTCTTTGGAGGGCCAGTGGCTCTGGGAAGGGTTCCTGAGTCCGGTAGTGGAGGGGGCATGTTTATTATTGGATATTATAGGTATGGGGTATAGGGTGAGAGGCGGGAGACAAAGATTCAGGTCAGAGTGAGAGTGTGATTGCAATTGTGATGTGGTGAGAGGGTCGTGATTTGTTTTGTTTTATGAAGAGATAGAAGAGGGAGATTTAGTTATTTAGTTGTGAATTTATTTGGAGTTGAAAGGAAGGATGATGGTGAGCATGGAAATACGTCATTGCTGCGAAATATCGGAGACTAGGCTTTTTTTGGGGGGTTGACAGGAGCGCTGGAGGGGGTTTGTAGTGGGAAAATAGATGGGGAAAACAAGGAGAAGTCGGGCTCACCAGAGTTTCTTTTCTTGGTGAAGGGAATTGGGGATACGAGTAGGGGCTTGAACGCCGCTGACCGAGAGGGTTCATGGGAATGGTGGGGGAAGAGCATATCATAGCTTAAGGTATCTTTGCTACTGTAGGATACGGCACGCTTCGTAGTATAACTGGGCATACTCACTTTCCGCACAGGCGTACTGTGCAACCCGGCGAAACGTTTGTTCCCCTGCGCTGATCCATAGACTATCTCTCTGGTGACGAAACTCTTTATCGGCTCACTCAGCTAATTTTCCTTCTTCTACTTCTTCTCTTCTTTCCTCCCGTCATTCCTTTCTCCTATGTCACTAAATTTTTTCTCATTATCATTATTCTATTCCCCTGATTGTCATTAGTAGTAATTAGCCGCGAGGGTGCCTATCAACCAATCGATGGCCTCACTATCATCTTTTAGAGCTTCGCGTTCATTTAACTCTTCCTCCGGCGAACTCAACCTCCGTATAAATCTACAAGATAACACTGTATCGCAACCTCCTACTGCACCGGCCTCCGAAGCCGGCGATGCCCTAGCCCAACCGTCCAACGCTTCTGCTACTTCTTCAGCTGCTCCCGGACGCCGAGAAACGCTCTGGAAAGCAATCACCCAGAGAAAGTATCGGGGATGGGTTATCGATCCGGCCCCCTCTATCGACGATGATTTGGAAATAGCTAATGGTGACTGCGCATCTGATCCGAGGGCTGGGGGGGTTGTGGAGGATCCGGCGGAGGAGGACATAGAGATTGTTGTGCCATCCGGAAGCGGCGGAGAAGATCGGTCGCCGCGGGAGCGTGGGAGAGACAGGTCGAACACGGGTGGGAATGTAAGAAGAAGTGATACGGAACACGTGCTTGAGAGGAGAAAATCGCCGAAGCAGAAAAAGGAGATTGCGGAGATCGATGTCCTTTACGAGAACCAGAGAGGGTAGGTCCCATCCAGCTTGCGTTGGGCTTTATTAGACTGATGGGTGTATGTGTGGGCGATAGGGCGTTTGTTTGCGGTATTCCCTTGTTCTCTTCGAGGGGATTGTTGAACTTCGACCCCGCGCCCTGGCAAAATGCATTATTTCGTGATTCAGCCATGAGCATTGTCAACGCACAGCTCCCGGATCCGTCGTGGGCTTGGGTAATTTCGCCTCCTCTGCTTCCCGCAATATGTTTTGTGGCTAGTTGTGGCTGACTCAACATAGGCCTGGAAAACCTGGTATGTGGACATGACGCAAGATGTGGATGAAGAAGGGTGGGCGTATAGCCTCTCTTTTAGTCCTGTATTCTCGTGGCATGGAAACCATGTGTGGTTCCACTCTTTCGTTCGTCGACGCCGGTGGTTACGAAAGCGTATTAAAATATCCCACAATCCGGACTTTTCTTCACGTGAAGGCAGCCAGGAACGGCCCCATGGACTCAACCGAGACTATTTTACTATACACTCTCGGCGCTTGGTAGACGGTGGGTCAACCAGGACGGGGGCAGGAAAAAAGAAGCAACGACGGAGTGTACTGGAAGGAAGCGAATGGACAGGACAAAATGCAGAGATGGATGATGATCTTGAAGAGGAAGGACTTATAACTGATATCCCAAAACTTTTGAGGGTCCTGAGAATCGCCCGGTTGGATCGTGAGAAGATTGAAGTTGTAGAGAAATTCCTAAAAGATGGTGGCGAGGAGGTTGCATATCTCCCCGAAAGGGTATAATCCCATGCGGAACGCTGTTTCTTGTACTGATTCAATACCAGATACCTCACATCATGTCGTTGATGATATTCCAAGCGTCCCGTCGGCAGCTCCTGAAGCTCCTCATTGCCGCGGCCGATGAGCTCATCCCGTCACAACCCCCATCTACTGCGTCAACCCCACATGTTGAGTCCTCAGACCTTCTCCCAACGGATGGCCCACCAACACCACTGCAGGGGCCAGAACCGCAACCGGGGACTCAGAAAGCAGACCAGAAAGCCGCTAGGCAAAGAAAACACGAAAATCTTAAGAAAGCAATTGAATCCGCAGACCAAGAGGTCCGCCGCCTTGAATATTGGAGTGATGTTAAGGAGGTCGCCGCAGGAAGTGAGGGTAGCATGAGGGTTGCTGAAGAACAGGCTGGTGGGTTGCCCCTTGGGGTGGATGATTCGAAACTCAAGTGGAAGGGAAAAGAGGTGGAAAGGTAAAACGGGTAGGAGTCTGGTATATCTAACTGGCTTCAGGAGGCTCTCTTTTGTATGGTTGTCGCTGCGGTTGGTCTTCACTTTTGCGTTCTGCTTAGTGGTTGGATTTATTTTTTGCAGAGGATTGCTGGGCTTCATTCTTTTTCTGTTCGGATACCAGGCGCATTTTACTATGGGGGTTTTTTTAAGAGAAATTAATGCACCGTGGATTGTGAGCGTTTAAACGTTGTCATTTGTGAAATGGTTGGTGGCTCCGAAGCTGTTCGGCCCTGGTAGGCACCCTGCCCATGTTTGCACAATCTACTGCCGGTATAGCTGGCAATCGTTCGCACTCTACGTCATCATCGTCGCCGGCGCAAAAAAAGGGAGATATGGCCCATTGGGTCAAAAAGGAATTGCCACCAGTGCGGTTCGAACGCACGCATCTTTCGATAGCACAGTATTGTTTGCAGGAAACTTAAATGTGCCGCCTTAAACCACTCGGCCATAGTGGCATTGATGGTTTTCAGCTAAATTTTGTCTATCTACTGTATCTAAACTAAGCTCTCATAATTTGAATGCCGCCAAGAGGCTCCGATCGGCGCTAGCAGCCGGTGATATCCGTTTAAGCCTTAGATGTCGCATCTCTTATCACAGAGGCCATCCCCAGCAGCACCCCACCACCCTCCGTACCCCCCGCTTTAGCAAGGCCCTTTCATAAAAACGGACACTTTTGAGGAAAACCCGCAACATCTTGCAATATAGGCACCTAATGGCCGGACTTACAAGCGAGGAGTTGGCGTTCTTTAAAGATAACGGGTATTTGGTTATTCCTGGGGAGTTGTCGCCTGAGGTCGTTGAAGAATTGAAGAAGGAGACTGCGAGTCTTCTTGATGGTTAGTGCTTCTTTTTCTCACCCTTTGCAATTACTGTGGTGATATTGTAGGGTGGCGAGGGGGCTGATATGGTCGTTTGCGGAGCAGGGTTCTCGCTCGAAGGGCATCCAATGACCCGCTTCTCCACTGGCGGAGAGAACGGGGAAGGCGAGAAGAAACATGTTGGAGATGATTACTTTCTGGGTTCAAATGACAAGATACGATTCTTTTTTGAAGAAGGAACTCCTATCCTCCCCTCCCAATCCCCTCCATTTTTCACTACTAACACAGCCTCTCACAGACGCCTTCGATTCCGCCGGCACCCTAATAAGGCCCAAATCCCTGGCAATCAACAAAATCGGCCACGCCCTCCATTCGTTGTCCGCCCCCTTCCGCTCCATGACTCTCTCCCAACGTAACAAAGTCGTCGCCGCGGACCTGGGTTTTCGCGATCCCCGAGTGCTACAGAGCATGATAATCTGCAAGCAACCAGAAATCGGCGCAGCTGTGCGCCCCCACCAGGACTCTACGTTCCTGTATACTGATCCACCTAGCGCCGTTGGCTTCTGGTACGCTCTTGAAGATGCCAACGCTCAAAATGGGTGCTTGAGTTTTGTCCCTGGGAGCCATAAGTGGGCGCCTATTAGGAAGAGGCTTGTTAGGTGTGATGCGGGCGGGACGGGGTTTGAGGAGTTGAGTGAAGGACAGGGGGATGGCGTTAAGGAGAGGTTTGGCGGTGAGGCAGCGGAGGTTAGGGAGAAGAGGGACGAGGAGTTTGTGATGGGCGAAGTGAAGAGCGGAGACCTGGTGCTCATTGATGGGAATGTGTTGCACAAGAGTGAGAAGAACACTAGCGGGGTCTCGAGGTGGATTTACACTTTCCATGTGAGTATTTTTATGTTTTATATTTGCTTTTATTTTCTTTGGCCGGGGTGGGTTGGTTTGCTAATGGTTGCGATGCAGGTAATTGAGGGGGAAAGGAGGTACGATGAAAAGAATTGGCTGCAACCGACTGAGGAAGGGTTCTTAAGGCTGAATGAGGTTTAAGTTATATATCTTATATCCATCACTAGTTTATGAGCCGAGGCCACCATAAATCAAACTGAGTCTTTTCGCCGCTATTGTAGATAGTCAATGGCCGAATCGCTACGATGTAGTATCCAGATAATCGATCTAACCCCACGGGTTTCCTAGGGCTATTCTAACGGTAAGCGAGAAAATTTATAGTATTACCAGCTGTCACACCATCACACACTACGTCGTAACACTACTACAGCAATAGTGGCCTCCCCATATTTTCTTGCCGGAGGGGGAAATATAGCTGGGCTGGGAGGTACCACCAAGAACATCAAGAGCACAATACACGATGCACAAGAGATAGCACAGACCATTGAGCACAAGTTTGTAAGTCTTATTGGGAGATGAACATAGGAAAACAGCTGCACCCGGGGTTGGCATAGGGGACATCGCACTCGAGAGATTCTCAACTCGGCGGCGGCGCACAAGGGGACTTGCGTCCGCTGGTTTGCATAGCTGTGCTCCAGGGGGCAGGCTGAGGCGCATGGATACCAGCGCTGAATTTATGTTGTTTTACTATCTGGCTTATGGCCAGCTTCAATAGCATTCGGATATCGGTGGCGGTCCGATGGCGGGCGCTCGGGAGAAGCACAACCTCGAGGAAAGAAAGCACTATGCCAACAACAGCATTGGGAAATAGGGATATCAGTGCGGCAGAGGAAAATGTGTCTCCGAAGCCACTCGGGGGGGGGGAGCTCAAAGAATTTTTGCGTGATGCTAAGATAGACGGCGGAGGGTTGTTAAATGCATGGACGGCGGTGGGTATATGACAGGGGCCGCCGCTCTCGTGCAAGTGGAGTGTACGCTAGGGTGAGGGTCGGGAGCAAATATATCAAGAGACGAGTTTATAAACACCGGTCATTGCTTGTTGACTCCAAAGCCCTCACGGTTAGAGGGATGGTTGAAAAAAAAAGCAAATCCAACAATGGGAAATGTCTGGCTTTTCAGATATGCTGGGGGATCTTGAGCGGGTCAGGTATTTCAGGTGTCGGCTCGGCACTGAGTGTGACACGCACCGACATACTGGTAAGTGAATAATAGAAAGGCGATGCAAGCATCAAGTTATCTCTTATCTGCCATAGCCATAACCTCGCCCGGGGATTGTGTCCGAGTTTCAAGCCGATTGCCACGAGATCTATATGGTGTTGTGCAGTTAATCTGATCGTGTGCAAGCTTTGTCCGCACAGATCATCTGATGGTATAAGGATCTTTCAATAATAGTAGGAGATTCATCTGTTAGGGCTATACAATACTGCCAAGATACTAGATTGAGCTTAATGTCTCCCCACCCATACAATCCCTGTCCTCTTCTTTCTTTCCTCCTATCATGCCTCCTTTCATACAATTCCTTTACCAATGTACCGTAATTGAAGTGCATACCATTCTGACCATCACAGCCATAAGGGGTATGTAGGTGTGGTTAGCACAGATCCTTCAGGTACTCGAGTACAACCCACTTATTGCTTATCTCTCATTTTTCTAATGTTGATGGATTAGTTTCTTTAAAACTCAATCTATGTACTGTATTGGTAAAATCTCGTAAGGGCCCGTTTACCTATAGACGGCCGTCTAGCAACCAGAGACAGTGCCGACCGTCAAAGAAAGTCAGTTAGATAAGCATGCTTTAAGCTATATACTAGATAGTGCAACTACCGTATTCTGTTTTCCTTACACACCTTCAACTCTCCCTCTATTTCTAAAAATTAAATTTGTAATGGGTGGTTGGACTAGACGGGGGCGTCTCAACTGTTATCTGATAAACGGCCCGAAAGTGTTTGACCAATTTTCCACGGTCCTAGCTTCTTGTAGCTAGACCGTCAAAAGCTACGTTGCCTACTCTAGATAAACGCCATCATCTACTTTGCTGCACTGTTCCCCACTGTCAAGTCCCCCCTTAACGGTCGGCATCGTTTCAGGCTATTAGACGGACGTCTATAGGTAAACGGGCCCTAAGCAGAACTTAAAAAGTTTTACTATGCATTGAGCGGCTGAAGTAGTTCAGTGCAACCTAGAGGATTAAGTAAGGTGGTAAATTGAGCCGAACCAAGCTTTGCCAGTGTGATTTCTGTAGTATGAAATCTGGTGATATTTATATGTAGTTTAATTTTAATGTTTAATTTTAGTGCAGATCTACTGCCTGGCAACTGAGAAGTTGGCGGAGCTAGTAGTAATATATGTATTCGGTGTAGAGAAAATGCGGGCTTCCGGCCCCGTTCCCCGCTCCACCCCACCCAGCGGCCTGGGGCGGGGCGTGTTTTTTTGGCATTCCCTGCCCCTGTCCCCACCCAGGCCCCCGCCCCACCCACCGCCCAGACGGGTCCCCATTAAAAATAGGTGGCAAGGGACGGGGCCCCGTCTAGGAAATGAGTGGGGTCGGGCCCCGGATGGGGGCGGGGTGGGGATCACCCCAAAAATATCCCCCGCCCCGTAGCGAACGCTAATTCGGTAGTATTGAAAGTAACTTGCTCTCAATGAATCTGGCTGAATGAACCCACTTTTTAGGCTTCTTTTAACACCAAAGCCCATCATGAATACTGTACTATCATCATATTATAAAACACTCCTAAAACCACTACTTATGGGATAGGTGAAATTTCACCAAAAGTTTTGGTTCATTTATTCGATATAGCCCTTGCAGGTGGTATCTAAGCAACACGCTGCGGAACAGGAAGGCTACTGGAAACGACCCATGATATCAGTAGAATTCTGTAATAACCTCCTGTGAGATAGATTAGTTGTGTATAATGCTCTGTTGAATAGGATGATCCGAACCAATATTCTCACATGCAGAATGAATTCCTAGCTGATAGCGTCCTATTGGCATGAGGCTTTGAAAGAACAGAAAAACCAAAAGTGCCATGATATATAGGGGAAGAAAGGCAAAAAAAAAGCTCAAGCTAATCACAGGTAATTAGAATTATTGTTATTGAGGGACCGAGGGGATCAAATAGCTTAAGTGATGGAAAAAGACACAGTCCGCCATGAGAATGATCATAGATGCACTGTGGTTTCCTTATGAAGCTATAGATACGTTCCTCCTTCACTTCTGAGGAGCTTTGGCGAGTGGGTTTTTGGGGCGTTGGATCTACGTCTTGCCGCTACGCAGAGAGAGGCTTATCTACTAGGGGAGGTCAGGGGTAGGAGCGGGGATAGCCACTGGCCAGCGGGGAGCACCGCTACCGTCCCGCCAGTTATGCCGGGAGGAACATTGAATCAATGATGGCAGCTCTCCTTCATGGGTTATCACTCGTTGGATGGCTGGATAGCTATTTTAGATCGGGGCAAATGGAAGGCAAGGGCGTGCGGGCACGAGTAGTGGAATTGATTTCCTAAGGGATGAAAGAGTCCCCTGGATACATGAAAGTTTTCTAGTAGATGTCATACTATAGCACATAAACAAGACATCTCTCTGACGTAGTTTATGGTATGCTTGACAAGGATACCCAAACACTGGCAACAGAACCCCTCTGTTTGGATGAGGATTTCCTGGTGTTCTCAAAAACCTATCCACGCCCTCCATCTCCTCCCCAGTTGAACCTCTAGATGGACTATTCGACGCCACCCGGTCGCCTTGCCATAATTCCCTTGCCAGGCCCCCTCTCATCGTCGTGCATTTCGTTCAAGGGGGGTGTCCGGGGAGGCCAACGGATGACGAGCTCGGAGGAACTCTAACATAATGGTGCATGCCAAAAGCTGCTCTATCTCTCCTTCCTACTTGCCCTCTTCCTTTATTAGCCAGAGAGTTCTACCATCATTCTTCCCCAACCAGGGACTGCTCGTTCCTACATTGTGCTTGGAGAGAAGTCAATAATTAAGGTACCAGGTAAGTTATATGACCACAAGCTCACCTCTCTCGACTTGATTTTTTCTATTAAACAGGTTACAGATCCAATATAGCCCGAGAAAAGGCGCCTGTCAGACCGCTAGGATGGGCGAAAGTATGGGATTCTGCTCAATCTTCTTTAAACCCTCTCAGTAAACAAAGCACTGGTGTATCACGCCATTTACTTCTCTCTAAAATATTTTCATCTCACGCTTGCCCGCATTTTTGGGTTTATTTTCACTGAATTGTGGTACGCAAGTGCATGATAGTGGAGCTGGGGTGGGGGTAGCCAAATAGTTCGCAAAGATGGCAAAAAAGAAAAGGGAGGAAAAGAAGGGGAGAGCGAGATCGGTGCCTATATCTGGGTGGTGGAGTTCTGTGGGGATTTGTCGTCGCCTGCTCTCTAGCATTGGTTATCACAACCAAGAGGTCATCCCCCCCCCTCCCTCGGCGAACTGCCTCCCATACCCACTACGACTCGCAATGATCTCGGGTAGGTGGTATATCGACTCCTCCGCCCTCTCCCCGCAATGCCATATCTCTACCGAGCACATATTATGGTGCTTTCACAGTTCCATCGCCTCCGCCGTTTCGTTCCAAGTAATCAAGTGAGACCCAACTCGAACAGTGAAAGGGAAATTTCTACACAGTGAGCAACGCAGCGAGGCTGCGCCTCCCCTCAGGCCTTGTGGATGCGGCGCACCTTCCATCCCAGTAAGGTCTGTTATCATCCCCTTGCTTTCTTCTCTCCCTAAGCAACTACAACGCCCCAAATCCCGGCAAAGTTATTGATATACTACCACAAATACCCATTTATAGCACCGCCGCTAAAAGATTATGGAACCCCACGATGCGTACCTTTGACCCAAAGTCATTTATCTCTCACTGTGAACTCCATCCCACCTCCCCCTCTCTAACGAAAAACAAACGGAACAGGACAGGACGAAACAATGCCCACGCTCACCAACCATCACTCGGGTGCTCTGATGTACCTGTGATACCAACTATCATAGATTCACTTTCGGGGCATGTTCCTAACCCCTTTCGTGCTCCTTAGCACACCATGGGTAAACTTACTCCCAGGGGCGAATGTTCTAAGGTGATAATAACAAAAGCTGAGGAGGTAAGCAGCGCTGATGAGTTGTGCAGGATATTGGTTGGACTAGAGTGGGCATTGGATGGGCTACAATGGGGGGTCTGATTCTTGATCATTGTAGAAATCCTTTCCCCGGACTTGAGCCGTGTCGGGGTGGGGATTCGTGGACCTGTCCTGTAGCCTGTGTGCGTAAAGGCTTCTGTGGATGGAATAGTTGTAATGCTGGCGGGCCGGCTGGCCAGGTTAACACGGGAGATTCGTAGAATGGATGTGTGTTGGCACTAGGACTTATTTGTGCTCTCGCGTGCTTCGTTCACGTCTTGACTCTATTCCTAGGCCAACTCCTAATCAAGGCTAGTGGATTAGTAGATGCTATCTTTGCTCTTCTTACCCCTCTTGCTGCCCCTTCGTTGATCTCCGCTGCTCCTCTGCCAATGGGCGTGCCTGGGCAAGCAAGCTTGTGCGGGCGGTGGGCCGGACTCCCCCCCGTATCGTGTTCATGGACAGCCGGACCATCTCCTTACCGTCGTTTACTGCTAGTTGCCGAATAATCAATCTTTTTTCACCTACGAGCCACCGGATATAACTACGATATGTTTCAGTTTTTGTGCTCTGCTCTTTACGAGCCACTGCCAACCGAGAGAGAGTGCTCAGATACTAACTCTCTAGCTGTGACTATAAGACGTCCTCTACTAAAGCACCCGTAGAGCATATACAACAAGCACTCAACCCTCACAGGCTACAGACTACAACCAACCAATCAGCCCAGAAAACAACCTCTCTTTGGATCCCGCGTTTATTATGGGGCAGCCATATTGTAACAATCATAAGTAACCACCGGTATAATACTACTATTACCACAATCCCGAACCAATGAGAAAGAAAGAACCGAGAGCAAACAAACCCACGCCAGAGCGTGATATAATACACATGGATGCTCCCCCGCACCCCACACGAATGACTACTAGAAGCTCAAGACACATAATAACCAAGAAATTGTAAAAAGTGTCAGGTGATCCTTTTGGGAGAAATTCTAAGGAGGTTAGGGAAAAAGAAATAGTTTTGGGGGGAAGAAAAGGAGAGAGTGGGTGAGGATGAGGGGAGAGGGATCCGAATGGGGCGAAGAACGAGGGCCGAGCTGGAAGGGTTTTTTTTCTTTTCAAACAAATGAGAGCTAATGAAGGAGTGCCAAAAAAGGACAGGGGGGTACAAAGATTGTATGATGGACTATATGAAATACTCACCCTTGCTAAGCAAACAAACAAACAACCAAGCACGCAAGCAAACAACCAAGCAAACAGTCAATCAATCAACCAGTGGAACAACCAAACAAGTCAGCAAGTCACCTACTTAGGAAAAAAAAACACCGCTACTCTAAACCTATTATTAGATGATCATGAACTTCCCCCGAGACATCTCTCAACTACTCCCCACCCTCAGCATAATCCTCATCGCTGTCCACGTCCATCCCATCGGCATCGTCACGCTCATCCTCACTGGGAATATCGTCATCCCCCAAAGCCGTAAGCACCAGCTTCGCCCTGCGATACTTGGGGTCATCCTCAGCATCCACAGCGCCCAACTCCTCCCGGCGCGCCTTCGCAACCTCCTTAGCTTCGGCCAGCAGCCTACCCTTCGGCCCCTGTGCCACCAACCCATTCACGTAAGCCCATAGCGCAGACTGTAAAACCTCTGCGCCGAATTCCGCCAGGTTCCAGATGTTGCGTATTATCCAGTTCTGCTTGGTCTTTGAGAACTTCCATGAAGAGCGGGCTTGGTAGTAGTTTAAGAGGTAGGTGATTTGCGGCTTTGTGTTCTGCTGTTGGTTGTGGTAGTCTTCGGTGGGGTTCAAGGAGGGTGAGAGAGCACCTTGCTGGGTGGTGGTGGTGGAGGAAGAAGAGGGTTGTTGAGCTAGTAGTACCGGGTGGGGTTGTGGGGATCCTGGAAGGCGCGGAACGTTGTTCCTGCCGCCAGTACCTATGGGGAAGCGGACCGTGTTGGCGATTGAGTCACCGTCTGTAGACTTGGCGTCGTCAGCAAAGGTGACTGTCTTTGTTCGCGGGGTGGGAGTTTTATCGTCGGACTTCTTTAGGAGTGACTTTGGCGTGGTGACGGTTCTGGATGAAAGAGGAGTATTATGGTGTTTTTCTGGGTGTGGTGGCAATGATGGTGATGCGGCGGACTTCTTTTTCTCCTTCCTATCCTTCTTGCTATTCGCTTCGTCTGGTGGATTCCTGGCGTCGCACTTTTTACCGTTTAATTTGTCGTCGGGCACTTCGCGATCAGATTGCTTTCGCATTTGGTCCTTGTCTTTATTACCCTTCTTTTTACCCTTCTTTTTATCCTTCTTTTTATCCTTCTTCCCCTCCTTCTTCGGCCCCAGTCCGGAGGTGTTACTATCGCCAGTTTTATTACTGTCAACGGCTTCATCTTCCAAACCTTTAGCTTGTGTGTTTTCCCCCAGAGCCTCCTCCACCTCTGTAGTAACATCCTCAGAAGTCTCTTTTTTGTCCTTATGCTCGTTGCCCCCTTTGGACCCATTGCCTTTCTTTTTCCTCTCGTTCTTCTTTCTCCTCTTAGCCATTCTCCTCGTCTCCGTGTTCCCATGCTTCTCCTCCTCCCCATGTCCGACTCCTGCGACTTCCGCCTCTAATTCATCCGCTTTTCTCTTCACTGCAGATGGAGGCGAAGGGCCTGTCATTTTCAAATCTAGACGTCTCACATCGCCCGGAGTGCCTGGCCGGGTAGTCATGTTTAGATGAAAGGCGAGTTGGTCGGTTGTTATATCAGCGTAAGTCTGCGTGGAGGAGGGAAAAGGGAGCGTAGTTAGAAGTCGAAGGTTTTTCTTTCTTTTCCTCCTCCTGGTTGACACGGTAGAATAAGCAAGGCAGGCGGGGCTTGGCGCTGCCGTGGGACCCTGTGGGTCTCGAGAAAAAAACCCGACCTCTCAAGTGGCAACCGTTATCGTATTGGGGGCGGTCCTGGCCGCACGAAACCAGCGCGGCTTGTGGAGTTCAGTTGGCTCTTCCCCTTCTTCCTCTTTGTCGGGAATTGCTCGAAACCGAAGCCTAAAGTAATCAATTCCGTGGTTCAGTATTTCGTGTCGTGCAGCAAAGAAAAAATGTGCAACATCTCGATGTCAGAAATGAAAGTGCTCCGAAAATCCCACCCGATTCCTTCGGAGTTTTCTAGAACTCATGTGATTTTTTCCGACGCGTGAAGTGGTCAGTCCAGGTCAAAAGAGGAAGGATTGTTACTGCTCAGAATTCTCACCTGATTACTAGCACATAGCCCTATACCCTAACACATCTGCCTCAATGTCATGACATCAAGTGGGGCTCCCCCACTGTGGGCAACGCACCGCCTAACAAGCATTTATTCGTATAAGCATCTAATTCGCCCATCTGACAATGAGTCCTCGCATAGAAGCACAGGCAGATCACAACTGATGAGCCTCCAGAGGAGTTGTCGAGGTGAAGCTGCGGGGGGCTGTATGAACAATACGGTACAGTCTCAGAGGCACCTGCTCACTTCAAGCACCCAATCTCGGCACATGCCTCACCTAGAGATATCAGACGTTCGCGGGTATCCCCAATGTGATAGAGTAGATTTCTTGCATGAAAATTATGGGTCACTCAACTACCAGTATGATCAGGTAGCCGTACCGCACAGAAACGGTTAAGCACTCGTATTGCAGCCATCAAAGATAACAGGCAGAACTTTCAGGGAATTTGCCAACCAAGACTACAGTGCCCGGCCGGCCGAGTCGAAGCCGGACACTTGAGATGGCAATCCCTATACTAGGGGTCCGGCTTCAATTCTGCCGCGCGAGTAAGAACTGGAATAATTGAGCCCCACACCAGGACGTTGGAGTTGCCTCTCCTAGTAGGGCCGGTTGTATTTTCCTTTTTTTGTTTGTCTCAGTGGAGAGGAAGGTTTAAAACTAGTCTTCTTCGAGGGGATCCCCCCCTTTGTTCAAAGAGGGGAATTCTTGACGTCCTGGCGCGTGGTTCTATCATTCCGGCTCTTGCTCCATAGGTGAGGGCCTTCTTTGTGAGGGTGGCATCATTAGGCCCGGAAACTATCTCAATAAAGCCCTTCAGTCAATCCACGGGTGTCTGTCCCTGCGCTGAGAAGCAAGGGGTTTTATGGAGTCGCCAGAAAACTGAATTAAACCTACCATCCGCGAGTCTTTCCCGTTGCTACCGGTAGCCGTTCAGTTATTTTTGACAGGTAACAATACTTTAGCTATGCACCCAATTCTCACACCACGCAATGGGCGTAGGCACCAGTATGACGTTCAAAGAATAGTCAAAGAGAAGAAAGAAGGTGATGGTAGGGGGTATCCAGGCTGTCTAGTCTCGTGGGGTTTCAGCAATCTACTGGTATGCATCATATATATCTCTCCGGGCTCCCTCCATACAATCCCCCCTAAAGCACGATCTTGGCAGTGGAAGGAATGCGCCCCTCTCGCCCCAAGGTTTCCCACACAAAATGCCCACTTCTAGTAGGCACCTACCGCCAAAGAGTAGGGGGGGAGTAGTGGAAAGCTCTTCTTCGCACAGTGTAGGCGGGGAATCACAGGTGGAAGGAGCCATGCAACAGGAGTTATGTTCCGAAACTCTACCTTCTGAAGGTGAAGGTTGAAACCTATGCTAGGACTGCAAATTTGTATGGGACTCCGCATGCCAGTAGCAACGGGGTGGGTGGGCGTGCTCTACAAATTTTTTCCACCAGCACACGAAGCAGCTGGTTAACTAAAAATGGAAATCTCACATGCTAAGCTCTCCCCATGTTCTCGAGATTAGTAGGGTCTGGTGCGCGTTGTGTTTGTTTATGGTATAACAATTAAATGAATGAGCACTATATGGAAAACCTGGGGAGCACAATCGTTTCAGCACTACTCGTAGAGTCACACATCACACACGCCCCCCTCCCTTTCAGCTGCTACTATGATTACTGCTAGCTTGTTTATAAACCCCATCACAAAGCCAGGAGGGTATTAAAGTAATCACAAGTACAAAGGCAAATGCGAATACGGATCGATGCACTGCCCAATTCGCGAAATACCGATAGGACACCAAATGATCCCCCAACGATCAACCCTAACCCATAATCACAACCCATCACTCGCTAACCATGCGGCCTCCCGCCGTCACGGCAACATCCCCCCTCTCCTCCAATCACACGTGATTCCCACCCACCCATCCACAGTAGAGTAGCATGGCAGTCACCTATGTCACGATAGGGCGCGGAGGAAAACTGTTGCTTCCTAAAAATAATGTCTCAGTCCCCATCCAGCCCTTCTTCTACTGCTATTTTTCTCCGGAATTTCCGCATGAACACTAGAAGCGGCCTTCTTTCTTCCTCCTTGCTTGCCCGGAAAGGAAGCAGAGTTGTTCGTTGTGCTATGTTGGTGAGGGAAGGAAGGTTTGATGAGAGGTGGACGAACGGAGAAGTACCTTTGGGTTAGCTGGTAGTAAAGAGATCGAGGAGCAGAGGAGAGAGGATGACGATGGCGGGAGGTGCCGGGTGATGGTACTCATCATGCTAGCTGTGGAGGGGAGAAGGGGGGAGGCGGTTATCTTCGGACGTTTTCAGGTTATCGTTGGTGGTGTTGGGGTCGGAGAAGATTGGCGTTTGGTGTGGCTATAGGCAGGCTGGCCACGTTACGCCAGGACGCACTGATCGACCATCCCTTCCTTCATGGCATCCCTTCCTTTTAAGTCAGCCCTCTTTCTTCTCCACAGTATTCTTAACGATGTCTACAACAAAGTACTTACTCTGCTAGGCTATTCATGCAATGTTCTACCATACTCCCCCGCCATCTGCGTACCACCTGCCCCTCCATGTTTTGATTGCTGACTGCTTCGCTCATTTACTCACTCACACCCCTCCCTTCCGAAGCAGGGAAATCAGAGACAAGTCTCTGAAAGTCCCCGTAGCACCAGCGCCAGACCAAAGTAAACCAAACTAGACAGCCCCATACACACCCACCTCTATCGCATCCCCCATTCTCCAATAATAATAAGAGTAATAAAGAAACTAGCACCTCATGCGCACACCAGACCCTCCTCAACCAAACCATCCGACCATCCAACCAACCAACCGACCAACCAACCACCCATCCATCCGTCAATTCAGCAAAGACATTAACTACAGAACACATATACCACTCGTGGAACCTCATTTAACCCCCCCCCGGACTCCCCATATCCCCTCTCCTGAAGCCATATTGCAAACTCGTACCGTAGTGCATACATATGATGCACACACCACACCATCCCCATCTCATCCCATCGAAAGCCCTACGTACATACCCACCTATCTGACTCCCTGCCTACAATACACAAGAACTACCGGGTCGTGTTATACGAAATAGCCCGGCAAAGTTGATAATGAATTTCCCTTCTTCTCCATGCTAAGTTACTTATTATTCCTTACCACCCCTTCTCTCCCCCCCTCAGTGTGCTGCGCTGCATCACGGGTTAGGGAAGGTCTCTGAAACTGGCTCCCTTCATTTTCCCTGCCTCCCTCCCTCTCTCCCTACCTAAACCTCGCCTTTTTAAATAAATAAATAAATAAATAAATAAATAAATAAATAAATAAATAAATAACAAAATAGAAAAAAAATAAGGATAAAACTTGGGCAATATTTCGGCACATCAAAAAGAAAAAAAAGCCCCGTTTTCCCTCTCTTTCTCCCCCTCCCCTTTCCCACACACGAGATATTTTGACAAATTTTCCCTTTCTGGTTTTTTATGGTTCAATTTTGTAGGCCTTCATAATTAGGAATTTGCCCCTCAGAGAGGTGGTTAACCTGTTGGGGAAGGGATAAATTTATTCCCGAGCAAAAGTACTGCGCTATACTATACTTATCTCCCAACAACAACAACATCCAATAAAAACGACCTATTCCCCCCCAGGCCGCCAAAGTCTCAGACATTGGTCTATTCAACTGGCTTTAGGATAAGTATCATAGAGTGCCAATTATGAACCAGCGTAGTCCTGTTCAAGTAATTAGTTAATTAATTGATGATGAAGGACTCCTGGCATGATGTGGGGTTTTTTATTTATTTGTTTCGGCATGATTTTGACTCTGGTTCATTCCGGCCGGGGGGGTTTTTTTTTGGCGAAGAAGATGCGAGGAAATAATATCACGCGAGCAACCGCCACTACCACCACCAGCAGGACAATCCAAAAGAAGTACTTGTGAGAAGGAAAGGAAGGAAAGAAATAAAAGGAAGAAATCCCTCCATCCCTCCTCCCGCACTTCCCCCCGGCGTTCCATCCACACACCGAATACCCCACTCCAACGCTAATTCTTGTTGCCCCGCGCTAACCCCTTCGCAGGCCACATCACATTTTTTCCCTGGCCTAGCTAGACTGTACTACCGGATAATCCATTATCCTACTACTAACAACTTATCCAACTACAGTACTTAGAGCAGGTCCGGTGGTCTTGGGGGGGGGGGGGGGTTTCAAGCCTTGAAAATTCCAAAAATGTGAGCTGCTATCATACTAACTGGAATGATCTCTCGAGACCAATTCGAGTGGAGCTAACTCTGCAAAAAAATAAAAAATAAAAAATAAAATAAATATATAATATATTATATCGAAATGAAAACACCAGGCGCCTGGATACCTATACTTTATATATATACTCCAATAATCGATAGTGGTAATAGCGGTTTATCTTTTGTAATGCCCCTACAGTTACGTATGATATACCACGTTTTTTTGGAAGCGAAAAAAAAAAAAGTTTTACGGAGTGGTTGGCATCAGGTTGTGAACAACTCGGTTGTGTGTTGGCTAGAGAGACACACGACAAATTCGCACCAAAATGGTATCTCCGCCGCCGCCGCCGCCCAAAAGTTCTATCAATGGGGTGATGAGAGTTTTTGCCTTACGACCGGACGAACCGTTATAACAGATATATACGTAGTTATACTATACTATACTGTAGTTACTTGCAGTGCCGATGGTGTTAGGAAAGCCCGTTTATTGCTTGCCCCCCCCCCCTCCTCCCCCTGGCTGGCCGGTAGGGATGAGTAGAGTACTCGAGTACTAGTACTGGTAGAAAAGATGGATGACACGAGCGAGGTGGAAGGCCCTGTAGCCCTTTCTTTGCTGCAGAGATCGACGGGTGATCCTCCCGGCACTTTTTGGGCTTAATGCATGCTTGGGCAAGGGGAGCTTTTTTTGGGGGGGGGGGGATATTTTTTTAATTTAAGTATAATATTATTATATAATACTTGGGTGAGAACAAGTATCCTGGTGACCAAGCAAAATTTTGTATGTGTTACCGTTGCCCTGGGCGGCTAAGATTTTCGAAATTCTTGTATGCGGGCTCTGATACATTTTCTCCCTCCCAAGTATATCTCTAAAGCCATTGCATGTAGAGTACAAAGAGGAAGCTAAGGGCTAGTAACAAGCTAAACGGAACATGAGAGCAGTTGCTGCAAACGAAAACGGTCAAAAATATCACAAACGGCCCACACTGCCCCACCACACACACACGCAGCTACACTCACAAGGGGACCACTGGAGAACCACTTTATATATGCTCTACCTCTGCTACTCTCCATTCTCTCAATTGGAAAAAGAAAACCAACATTTCATCCACTAGAAATCACAAAATCGAAACTCCCAAGCCTAATAACGTTAGTGAGAAAGCAAAAAAAACCTGCAGCTCCCCATTTCCCCAAGACATGAAATTATGATGGATAAGAATAGGATAGGTAGATGGGAACAGTAAAAATATAGAAAAAATGTCAACTCCCCGCTTTTCCACATCCTTTGATCCGGACTTTTTTTCTTGCTTTTTTTGTAAACCCCGAATAATAATAAAATAGGTATGAAAGCCAGCCAGCCAAAGTCTTGTATGATATGCTTTTTTGGAGGAAAAAAAAAGGAAAAGGTGCTGTCGTATAAACGGGAGTTGGGGACATCAAAGAGCACGCATGAAGCAAGCCCCCACAATCAATGATCAGAGTTTCTTTCAAGGGAAAAACAAAAACAAAAGGAGGTCATGAAGATGGAGGAGTGGGAAGGAAAAAGGAGAGTCATAAACTGAAGCACAATGTCATAACATCGGGTTGAACCCCCCGTCCGCAAATAACCCAGGAAATTCCTACCCCAGACAAGACCAATTCAAACACCAGGCTTCCCAATTTCACGCCAGTAATAAGTTCCCCCAGATGCCGCCAAACCATCCCAAAGGAAAGACACAGAAAAATGAAATAAATGTGAAGTACAGGAACAATGAAAGCAAACCTTGTAGCTACATGGATCTATTTGGTAACGATGACCGATGATAACTCCTCAATTAGACGTTAGTAGCAACTCTGATACATTCAAATACCTCATCACCACCCTTCCCGGCTCGAGGCCTCCTAGGAACACCATCGAACCCAAGTGAGACCCTGCTCCTTTCGGGCCCCATTCTGATACTCGGTTCCGAAAACACCTCTCCAAAGTAAAAGGCCTCTGGACGTCTAAAATCGAACCTGTGGAGTGGCTCGCCTGCAATGGCAGCGAGTTCCCTGGGAGTAAAGTTGCTCGGAGAAGGGGACCCACTTCCAGGGCTGTGATGAGTGAAGTTAGGCTGTTTTGGAGTGGTGACTACGACTGGAAGCACGCGAACAGAGTGGGGAGGGGAAAGATTGCAAGCAACTTCACAGGCGTCCTGAGCTACAGATCCTCTAGCCCTTCGCTCTTTCCCAGTGTGTGCAGGCTCGCGGTCGTCGAATTCGGGAGTAGAGCGTCCGGTAGAAGAGATGCTCGGTGGCGGTGTGACTATCTGTTCAGGATGCGTCGACCCATTATATTCAGCAAGAGTAATGCTATTCTTGCAGAAATCACTTTGTGTCCTCTTATGAAAATTGGGCGCGCTACCATCTCCAGAGGACGAAAGAATTCCGGGGGGGCCAGAAAATTCAGCCTTCCCTGACCTTCGGCTAGTGTCTGTCGAGGCATGGTCTGGGATAATTTCTGCATGCGAGGGCCCTTTCTTGCCCTTTCGGTCGCCCTTCTTTGGTGGGAGGTTTTTGGCCTTCTTGGAACCTCTAGTGCCTCCGCCGTCATCTCCACCAGAGCTTCCGCTTCCACCGTCTGATCGTCTACGCTTCTTCCCAGCCTTGGGTCCGGAAACTCCGCCGTCTTCCGCATCTTCTTGTTTGTCATTATCGCCGGGATTTCCATTACCCCCTTCGTCACTCCCACCTTCGACCTCAACGAAAGGTGCAGCCATGCCCAAATCCACATTGGGGAGCAACTCGACATCAGGAAATTTTCCGCCATTCTCTTGAACCTCGAGTTCGATCTTCCCGAGGAGCAAGTAAATGTCATCGATGGTTTTTTCCATACCAGTATGCCTTATAATCCAGTTGCTTCCACCTCCAGCCGAGCTCCGACGTCTGGGAACGGTAGTGCTATTACGCCTACTGTTCTCACCGCTGGTTGGGCTACCATCGTTAGGCTCTAGGTCCTCATCTGCCATGCCCTCTTCGTCATCTTCAGCCTCATCCGCGTCTTCACCATTTTCACCCACTTCCCGGTTCATCCGAAGCTCCTCGCGCCTGCGAACTTTGATGACCCAATCTTTAACACCCCCCCAAAGTTGTAGTCGTTCGCACTGGCGCTTCACCAATAAAACCTGTTGCCTTGCGAACCCTCTCGGGTTACGGTAGCGCGAGCGCTGGTAGTGTTTGCGGCAATAATAAACCCACACATTTTTGGGAATTTGTCTGGTTGAAAGTTTGTTACGACCAAAAATGTGTGACACAACTTTCCGGAGTGGGGATCCTGTAGTGCATACGTTGCAATAGGAACACTTTGGTATTTCATTTAGAAAACTGTGGGGTGATGGTGAAGGGATATTCAAAGGTCCGGTCCCCGGGGCTGCGGAAGAACCGGCATCAGCGGAATTGGTGCTAATGTTGGCTAATGTCGGTGTATGGGGCTCTGGAGTTGGCCTAAACAAAGGTGCATTGTCATCGCTCATGTTTGCATTATGACCCGTAAAGCAGGTGCCCGTATTTGCCAGAAAACCGTTATGAACAGCTTGGTCATCCTCTTCGATAGTTCTACCAGTCGAGGCTACAGAGCCAACAGAAGGGGGCCTCAGCGCAGGACTAAAGGATTCCGCAACTGTCAGTGCGGGTAAAAGCACCAAATATAGAGGGAAAGACTCACTCAAGGTCCAGAAAGCGCGATTTGTTGTTAGATGCCGTTCCCTCTTCCTGGTCGGCCCTAGGGGTTGGGGCCTGGTTGGCTTGTTCCTTTGAGATTGTGGAAGTAGGGGCAGAATTACGCCTAATTGAGTCTTCCACAAACGGCCCACTCTGTCTGCGACCAGCCTCAGCAGCGGCCTCCATTTCAAGATTTTTGCGTCCAACAGGCGTGACAGCCTCCACCGCAACCACCGCAAAATTCATTAACGCATTACTATGAACATGTTCGTGTGATTGCTGCGGGAAAAAGGGCTGAGGGTATTGTTGTGACTGTTGTGGAGATTGGTCTTGATAAAAGCTACGAGGTGAGGAAAGATATCCCATTTCTGTTCCGGTTTGATGGGGATAGTGGGCAGTGGAGTGTGGGGATAATGGACCATCGTACGCAACCAAGCTGGGAGCACCAGGGGGGACAATTTTCGGTAAAGGCGGCAATGTCCTCCCGGGAAAGGAAGAGCCCGCTCCAGGGGTGGTCTCTGCAGTTTCGTGTATTTGACCGGAATGCCCTGGCCTATCGTTGGTCGCTGGGAGGGGAAGCATCGGTGCTTCTAAGGGACTGGTAGCAGCGGTAGAAGAGTGCAGCGAAGGTCCACTGTAAGAGCTGCGAGATGAGATGGTGCCCCGAGAAAGATTAGTGGATTGCTGGTGGGGAGAGTAGTGTAAAGGTAGCTGAGACGCAGCAGGTTCAGTTCTGGGTGTACTGTGAGAAACGTGGTGGAGCGAGAAGCCGGCGTCGGTGGGGGTGTGAATAGGTTGAGCAGCCTTATACGTGGATGTATTTCCCGGATTTACGGTATGGGGGTCTGAGGATGGGCCCTCATTGAGAAGACTGTTAATTCTCATGGTAGCAGACTTTTGGGGTAAAGAGTGTAGATTGAAAAAGAGGGATGCTTTTGACGTGGTAGAAAGGTCGTTAGGGTCGTTACCGGCAAGCAAGAGAAATGGTTGGTTGGGTGTTGCGTTTGCTCCAAGGGATTGTGATCGACGGGAGCTACCGGTATGAAAGTGTCACGGAGACAATGAGGTGGTGGGTGAACGAGTAGAAGTTGGATGGAAGACGGAAGGAGTCGAGAGAGACCTGTGGCTTATAAGAAGTGGTTATCGTGAGGACGCTGTATCCGCGGGGCAGTTGCGCTATCGAGGCTTCGTAAATAGTAATTCAATTGTATTTGGCACGCCTTAGTGTTGCGGCGAGTGCCCGTCAGTTGAGAATTGAATTTGTATTGAAGTAAGCCGAGTGACACTGTCTGCCTGTCTTTCCCACCTTTCTCTCCCACACACAGGCTAGCATCCAGCACTCCAAACGCCGCCAATAAGTGTTTTTTTTTGTTTTTTCTGGCCGTCCGGCTGCAGGTATATTGTCAGTCTGTCCGGCGGCCTGGCTTGGGGAATTCTAAGAATCCAGGCACGGGCAAGGGGATGAGAGAAAAGGCGTGAGCGATGACGGTGGGATTGGTGACACTGCACACATCCAACCAAGAGCTGGATGCGGTAGCAGCAGCAGAAGAGCAGCAACAATAGGAGATCGAAGCCGCAGATAGTATGGTAGGCTAGGTCACCTCCCCTCCCCGCAAAAAAAGATATACAGAGCGAAGGGATCGGGATCTCTCGTTGAGGGGGGGATGGTTGTTCAGCTGATGTGGTGCCCCGTTTAAATTTCCACGCAAAGGCACGGATACAGTCCACAAATTTCTCTGGGGATATCGGACGATGCTCGTTGCAGTAATTGAACAGGAGGGGCAGAATCAGAATACCGGGGGAGAGAGGGGGTGGATGAATGAGTGAGAGCAGACCACACACCAATGTGCGTAAACAAGAAAGAAAATGATAAAATAATAAATAATGATAAAAAGAGATGGAGAAGTGTAAGATAAAATAAAAATAAAATAAAAACTATCCCGGCAGTAAAGATTTGTAGGGGGGGTTTTTTTTTCTCCTTCCTCTCCCCTTCCGTCTCCCACTTTCCGATCTCTTTGGGGGTGGTGTTTTTTTATTATTATCCCTATTCCTTGCTTCCCTTTTTGCCTCCCCTCCTATGCTTGCTGTTTTTTTGCCTTTTTTTTTCTTTTTTTCTTTTTTTCTTTTTTGAGTCTCGACTCCCTATTCTTGCTTCCCTCTGTTTTATTCCCTTCTCTATCCTCCTCTCGGCGTTACTGCTGCTGCTTCTGCTTTTACCTTGTCTCGCATACGGCTCAACGCACAACACCACTGCAAGCCAATAAAATTCTTTTAGACTCGCAATGACGGCCAAGTAACGGTGCTGCTGGCGATCTGAGTGAGTATGGACCCTGCACTGTAGGTACCGCTGCTCTAACCGGGACTCCCGTCACGCCTTGCAAATGACGGACGGAATTTTAGCTGGAGAGAAGGAAAGCACGGCGGGCGGTATAGGGTCGTTCTTGTT
>Ga0307513_10002776_pt1 | contig 24060 bp, 25 predicted proteins | sample 15_EM_MG_FD_202174 | JGI IMG/M metagenome (GOLD analysis project Ga0307513, IMG submission 202174) | Populus trichocarpa ectomycorrhiza microbial communities from riparian zone in the Pacific Northwest, United States - 15_EM | ecosystem: Host-associated > Plants > Roots > Unclassified | place...
ATGGACCGTAGACCGGACCGCGGTCTTCGGTCTTGATCGGTCCTGAGAATTTCCGGTCTCGATCGGTCTTGGTCCGGTCCGGTCTCGGTCTTTTTCCAGTCTTCTAACTGGACCTTCAAACACTAGTCCAGCTCGTCATGGTGGTTGGGTCACCCTCCTCGTTGGGTTGGGTTCGCCTGGTTTGGTCCTCCAACCGTCGTGATTTCCCTCTCCTTCGCTGCTCCATGTTCCTCTCCTTCACCACCTTGTTTTGCCCTCCTTACCCACCTTGTTTCCCCTTCTCCCGCCCCCTCCTTTCCCCCTCCTTTGCGCCTACATCCCTTTGGAAAGGGGAGGGGCGGCTGAGGCTGCAACCTCGCTTCTGAGGGAGCCAATGCAGTATTGAAGGAGCCCACATCCCTCAATTGAGGGGAGGGGCTCACGGGCGGGTGCTCGGGTGTGGTTTGTGGTGATTTGAGGTGGGGAGGGCAGAAGTGGTGGTGGAAGAATGAGCGAAAGTCAACCATGATGGGGTTGATGGTGGATTAAAGCTCCGCTCACCCTCATAGATAATGTTGGATATGAGTGCCTGTGAGCTCAATAATAAAATTAAAAGTTGTATTACTCTATTAGTACTCTAAAGATATGAGATCCTAAATCCTAGGTCAAAATACAGAGAAATGAGAATGTTATTCAAGAAATATGCAAAAATGGTAATAACTACCATACCTTTCGTGAATTCCATATTATAGACTGCATATTATTTATAAAACGAAATATAATATAATTTAGCAAACCAACAAATGAAATTTAGATAGTTTGGCCAATGCAACTACCAGTTGTGGAAGTTGGGATGGCTGATATTCAGTTATTGACCACAATGGTTTAACAATGAGGTCAATAACTCAATGTCAGTCGTTCCAGCTTCTACAACCACTAGTTATATTGTCCAAATTATCTAGAACTTATTTATTAGTGAAATAAAATCATATTACAATATTATTTTCATAAAATACAGAAGTTATAATAGAGAATTCATGAAAGGTATGGTAGAAACTACCATTTTCGCATTGTTTTCGCATATTTCTTAAATAGCATGCTCATTTTTGTGTACTTTGACCTGAAATTTTGATCTCATATCTTTAAAATGCCTATAGAGTAATACCATTTTTAATTTTATTATCAGGGGCACAGGTACTCATATCCAATGTTATCTATGAGGGTGAGCGGAGTTTTAATCCGCCATCAACCCCATCATGGTTGACTTTCACTCATCCTCGCTCATTCTTCCACCACCACTTCCGCCCTCCCCACCTCAAATCGCCATGAACCACACCCGAGCACCCGCCCGCGAGCCCCTCCCCTCAATTGAGGGATGTGGGCTCCTTCAATACCACATCGGCTCCCTCAGAAGCGAGGTTGCAGCCTCAGCCGCCCCTCCCCTTTCCAAAGGGATGTGGGCGTGAAGAAGGGGGAAACGAGAGGCTGGAAGAAGGTTAAAGGCAGTGGGTAAGGAGGGGAAACACAACCCAACAACGACGCATGCCGGCCAAACGCAATGCGAAGAGTCGAAGACGAAGGACGAAGATACGGTATCTTCGCTTAGATACCCAACCCAATGCGACGAGGGGGTGGATGGGTGCTATCCAACTCAACACAACGAGGAGGAGGGAGGAAGGAAAGAGTGCGACCCACGACGACGAAGGGGAGGAGTAGGAGGAAGAGTGCAGCCCAATCCAATGAAACAAGAAGGGAGGAAGGAGTACGACCCACGATGACGAAGGGGAGGAGGAAGAAGAAGAACACAACACAACCCAATGCGACGAGGAGGAGGAGGAAGGCAGGTACTACCCAACCCAACATGACGAGGAGAGCCAGGGCCACCCAATACATTGATGAGCACAGAAGGCTAACAATAGTATATGATATAGAAATATAGTGTCTTAGGCTGGATGGGGTGATTTAGCACGTAGTGAAGTGACTTTACAGCAGTATGCAAAAATGATGACAGTTGTCAATCGAAAATAACATTACATCATTTTTGAGACTTAGTCAAATTTCACCGTTTTGCGGACTTAGAAATCGCAACCACCCCAGTTTCGCATGTTCTATCACACACAGGACATGATACTGCCTCTTCTTCGTCATTTTTATTAGTGATATTCTTTATTCTTGTCACCAATTTCTCCTTGCAAGCTGCAACTTGACCTTCGTCACCACCTGCTCAATGGGATACCGTAAAATTAGTCCAGGCCTCAAGCTTGCTGCTATGAAGATGTACAATAAGGGACTTATGGATCTTGATGACATTCTGGACTGCGTGGGCTTCAAAGAACGCACATTTTACTGGGTCCTGAGGTTATACCAAGAAACTGGAGAAGTTGCCAAGCCAAAATCCAACCTACGTGGGTGCCCTCGCAAGCTCCACATCAATGACTCCACCTATCTCCTAACGTTGGTGAATCACCATCCTGATTGGTTTCTGGATGAGCTTGAGGGACTTCTTAGGACTAACCGGTTCATATCAATCCACTGGACAACTATCCAACAAACCTTGGAGCATGCTGGCATCTCCATCAAAAAAATCCGACGCATTGCACAGGAACGTGACAAGGACCTTCGAGCCGACTTTGTCAGGCAGATGGGGCAATATAGCCCTGATGAAATTGGTTTTTCTTGATGAATTTTCAAAGGACGAGAGGACCTTGCATCGCTGCCGTGGACGGTCGAAGAAAGGAACCCGTGCTGTTGTGAGGGGTGCTTTTGTTCATGGGAGGAGGGTATCTGGTGAAGGATTGCTTACATTGGATGGTATAGTTGCCAGCACAGTCGTTGAAGGATCTATGACACGAGATAAATTCCTCCGCTTCCTTGAGTATAGCGTGGTATGTTCTTCACTTTCTTTCAAGGTTATGCAAAGCCTCTAACTTGAACTCCAGATGCCTTTGACAACTCCTTACCCTGGACCACTAAGTGTTCTAGTCATGGATAATGCCCAAATCCATCATGGAGCTGGCATTTTAGCGCTTTCTGAACACTTTGGTTCGTTGTTGTGATCCCAGATGACTCATGAGCCTCAATTTTCAAATCTAACCTGGCAATGCTGCATGCATATAGGTGTCTGGGTTGTTTTCCTCCCACCTTATTCACCAGATCTGAATCCGATTGAAGAAGCCATCTCAAAGATCAAAGCTTTCATTCGATGAAACTATGATCTCTTTATGCCCGGTGATGGAATTCTGTATGATGTCAAGCTAGCGATGGAAATTATCACGCCCGAAGATGCAGAGGGGTATTTTTTTCACGGAGGTTATTTCATTTGAATAACGAGAATGTGTACAACAAGTTTGGGCAGTACAAATACAATTTTACAACAGTGAGAAGGAAATTGAAGCATTACGAGGCTCGTGGAGTCGACCACTTCATGATAGCATACCTGAGCTGAGCAATTTCACCAGACTTCAGACCTGCTTCCCTCATTTCATCCCAGCTGGCATATTCAAAGGTGTGTGATCCAGCATATCCATTTTCTTCAAGCTTTTTGATAACGCCGTCGGTGAGTGCGTATTTGGTACAAAATTCACATAGAGTCATTTCGAGGCCAGGGAGTCGATCCGAAGAAATAAGCATGTTTGAAACAGGAAGCAAGTGTTGAGGAACTGGTAGCAGATGTGCGATGGTTGTGGGATTGTGTCCAGGAGCATGAGTTTGCAGCATTGGAGGGGCCAGAGATGCATGTGGACGGAAAAAAGTGGCCACCTCAGCAGGGATGTTGAGGTTGAAATTCATGGCAGGCACTGCCAGTGGCTGATTATTCACGTGAATGCACCTCTCAAGAAGAGGACTTGCTTGGCCCAGTTGGTTGTTGTTTAGAGCATTGAAGAGGTGGTGGGAAGGGGGTTTTTTGAGTGATGCAAGATGTGGCCCTTTGAGCTGTTCGCGATCAGAAAGAGGCAATGATCTATAAGGCGATGGCTGGTACATACCATTGCCGCAGCCCAGACATCAAAGTGTGAGTGGGAAAGCGCCAAATGGCTGGAATCGACAGGGTTGATATAACAGTGTTCAGACTCGCAACCGGGCTTTTTATGGCACATCCACTGCCCACGAAGCACCTTGATGTTGTCGTTATGTGGAATATTGGCAGTGTGAATATCAGCAGATTTTGGGGGCTGTGAAAGAATGATTACAAAAAAGCAGGGTAGTCTTAGAGCAGCCACCGACCTTCGTTTTCTTTGCTCTCTTGTTTTTGTGCGACTCGTCGTCCTCATCTTCCTCACCATCTTCATGATTTTCCTTCCCTCTCTTCTTCTCAACGCCATCAGAAAGGAAGAATTCCAAAGGAAGATGTTCCTCACCCTATGAGCCTGATCATCGACAATTTCCTGGACATAAATTGCACAGGTGTGGCCTTTGGCTTTTGCAATACGTTCGAGCAATAGTTGATAGTCTTCTCCTTTGGCGAGGGTCATTGGCATGGGCGAGATACGGGGAATGGAAAAGAGAATGAGGTAATTAGCAATGTTGAGTTTTCGAGGAGTGAAATACTTGTCGATCCTAATGAGGAGCTGAGCTTTGAATGTGTCAAACGGTTCGTTGTTGTTGAGTTTCATATATGCATTATGGCATGCAATTCTTTTCTTCAGGTCCTTTGAGCCTTCTTTCAGCGCATAAAATGATAAATTGAACCCTAGGTTGAGGACGTGGGTGGTTTCATCTGAATCTAACATCATGTTGGCGCATACAAGAAGAAGGACCCCCACAAATGCATACCTTGGGTCACTTTAGTCTTTTTCTCTTTATTTTTTGCAGGCTTCTCGCCCCCATCCAATGCCTTTGTCTTCTGTTTGCCAGATTTTGATGATCTTGCCCCACCAACGAGCACCTTGTCGATTGCATCCTCCAAGCATGTTGAGGGAGTGTCGGTTGATGTCAACGGCCGTTGGGACCCAGAGTGTTGTGTTGATGAACTCAAGGATTCACTGGATGAGATTTCGTCTATATCTTCGGAATGAGACTTGGGTGATGGAGGTGCAGAATGAAGGTTGTAGATATCACTATCCAAGTCATCTTCATCATCTTCGTCACTCTCCTCTATGAATTCTTTGCTGTTAGCCACACGGCATGGGCGTCCCATCGTAAGGTGCAAGCAGTTAGGGACTCAAGCAAAGGCAGGGATGATAACAACGGGCAAATGAGAGAAGGAACAATAAGAGGCAACAATTTCCAAGTCCGCAAAATGGCGAAATTTGACTAAGTCTCGAAAATGATGTAATGTTATTTTCGATTGACAACTGTCATCATTTTTGCATACTGCTGTAAATAAGCTATGTCGATAAGAAAATAAAAAAATTGCATTATTTTATAAGTATTCTAATAACGTCTGATCCCAAATTTTGAAATATGATGTACTCTTCAAAAATTTTGATGAGTACGTCATCGGCATCAATTTAGGCAAATGTGCTGCTGATTAAGCTAGCTGTCCGAGTACAAGTCCCTTGTGTGGTTTCATGTTCATCTTATCAACATATATATTGCCAATAAATAACCTTAACCCAAGGAGAGACTACGCCCTTGGGTTTGTGTATTGGTACATGGAACAAATTACTAAAAAAAAACATAAAAGTAGAGCTGGCAGCTCAGCGCTCAGCGCTCAGCTCCAATACGCCCCCAGGGATTTGGTTCGATGCCTCGCCATTGGCCTCGCCCCATCCTTCATCCATCTCATCACCTTGTCATCTATCTGCCTCATCAGTGGTTCGATCCGTTGGGATCGAAGCCTCGTTGTTGGGCTCTGCCCTCTGCTGTTGGTTTCTACCCTCTGGGTTCTATCTTCATCGTTGGGGTCTGTCTTCCACCGCTGGGTTCTACCTTCTGTCATTGGGTTCCGCCCCTTGTTGTTGGGTGCTGCTTTCCATCGTTGGTTCTACCCCTCATCGTCAGGCGCTGCCTTCCACCGTTGGGTTATACACCTCGTCTCTGAGCTCTGCCTTCTGCCGTTGGGTTGTACCCTTAGTCATTGGGCCTTGTTGTTGTGGCACTTGCTATGCCAGCATGGTGGTTCATCGATGTCAATCCCATTGTTGTCGAACCCTCCTCGTGGTGTGGTCGATAGGCGCTATGTGTCATTGATGGGCGCTACGCCTCATTGTTGGGCAGTGGGTGGTCAATAAGCGATATGCGTGGCAGATAGGCAGGGTGGGTGGTCAATAGGCAGGGTGTGGTTGGTGGGTGTGTGCGGTTGATAGCCAGTGTGTGGTCATAAGGCGGGAACCTCTCCAGCCTCGTTGAACCCACGTTTATCATTGCGGCCATCACCACTTAGCAGTGGGATTCCCCTGGACTTGTGTTGTTGTCATCGCGGGCTTCGGTCCTCATCGGTGTCGTTGTTTGGTGCGCTAGCATCAGGTACAGAGTCAGCGGGATTGAAAAACCGAGGAAAGGGGAAAACGAACCACAATTTTCATCATGGTTCATTGTGTGGACATACTGGATGGGCCTCCCACTCCTTGGGTCCCCCCTCGTGTTTCTCCCTCCCCCATTCCTCCATCGAGCCAGCAGAAACCGCCCACATCCCTCTGGAAAGGGGAGGGGCAGATGCAGCGGCGTCCAGGCTTCTCAGTGAGCAGTGGCATTTGTATTTTGCCCACATCTCGCAAGAGAGGAAAGGGGCCACTTTCCGGGGTTTTTGGCATGTGGTTGAGAGCAGAATGGTATGGTGATGATGAAGGAGGTGTGGGGGAAATCGAACAAACATCAATGTTTCAACTGTGATGGGGTTGATGTACGATTAAAACTCCGCTCTACGCCCAAGATCATATTTGATATAAGTGCTCATTAGTTCAATAATAAAATAAAAATTTGTATTATTTTATAAATACTATAAGGATGCTGGATCCAAATTTTGAAGGAAAAGGAATCAGATTTGAAGAAGTTATTTAAGAAATATGCCAAAATGGTGGCAACTGACAAACGAAATTGTTCCGGGTGAGTTGAAACCCCTGCTATAACTTATGTTGGATGACTTCCTCAAGCCTATATCCCTACGGATCTCTACAAATCTCTTGCTAGGTTTTGGTCTACATCAGAAGCCGTGGCTCAGATCAAGAAAACCTTTCTTCCAACCCTGTTTAACTGCAGAACATATGCCTCGAACTTCAATTGTTGCAAGCAGGCACCTAATTGATAATGTGATCTATTAATAGAACATCATCCAAACTACCCCCATGCAATCCATCCTGTCCCGCCCCTGCTGAGGTGTGCAAATGGGTGTAATAATTCTAATTAAATCCTAGCTACTCAAATATATATTTTCTGTTTATCATACTTGCAAAGATTGGATATGCTCACCAAAAAAAAAAAAGACTCATGTTGCCATGCCATGCAGTGGCCTTCAAGCCAAGTCGTTTAATTAGGTTAAATTGTAATAAAACAAGTAACTTAATTTTGAGTACCATACACCTGGAAAACCAGTTAAAATTGGTTATGTGACTGATGAAAACTGATGCTAACCAGTTAGCATCAGTTCGGTCCAGTTTTTTTTTGCTTTTCCAGAAAATACTAACCGGTCTCGGTCTCAGTTAGAGCCACAAGGGCGAAATAACCGGACCGGACCGGACTTTCAAACACTACAATTTGTCATATGTCCCCTTTACCCAAAAGAGGCAACTGGCAGATCCTGTCGCATTTATTTGACGCCACCACACCTTGTCTTATCCTTCCTCATGTGACTGTTATCTCTTGATCTAGCTTCTGATCGAAATCACCCACAATCTTGGACTACCGCATCAGTCCCTTAGATTCAGGACTTAGGACCATCGTTTTTAATATGCACACCTTTAGTTGAGTCTGCCTTCAATGGACTCCATACAAGCCCAATCTTAGATAGCCTCTTATTTCAGATGTGAAGTCTTCTTTGTCCTTGGTCTGTAGTTTTCTAAGTTTGACTCTTTTTTAGCTAGACACTACTGCTACCAAAGAAGGTAACCAGTAAATGCCGTTACATTTGTTAGACACCTCTTCATGCCGTCTTATCTATTCTCATGTGATCGTGTTTTTTATCTTTAATCAGTACCTCCGATTGTAGATATGAGTGATCTTCGGCAACCTTATTCAGCTTTGCTGCTCGATATGCTAGCTCATTGTCTTCGACTACATGTGCATCTTCTTAGATACGTTATATCTTCGATGGCCTCCATCTAGTCTCTGTAAGGGGAACACCCAATCCACCCACTGAGCAGTGCCGACCGACCAGGCCTAACCACCGGCTATCCTGCCTTGACACCCACCAACGCCCATCCACAGCCCCGCCGTCCCGCACCCTCTACCGCTGGTCGTCCCCACCACCCCCCACGTCTCACCGCCGCCACCCGTCACCCATTCCAGTCAACCGACTCGCCGCGCCCCTGCTGAACAGTACTGACCGGTCAAGCTTAACCACCAGTCTGTACGTGCCTCCTCACCACCGGACCCTTACTAGTTGACCCTGAGGACCCTTTTATTTATCATTCCATTTTCTATGTTTTATTCTTATATCACGCCATTCCGCACACGACTGTGCTTCCTTTATATGTACCTTCACTAGCATGGGATTCCCATCCTTTCCTCTTTGGATCCCCTGCTAGGTGCGTAGATTACATAGTCTATTATCGTATAATATACTAAACTTTGGATCCCCTGCTAGTCTGCGCCTACTCCGGCTATACCGGTTGCTCGGTCTGCAGTTGCCCTTACAGTCTCCGTCTTAGATAATTCTTCATCTTAGAAATCGGGTCCCCAGAATATGATCATCAGTTTCTAAGATTCTTTCAGATCTTCAGCAAGTTTATTCTTCACTTCCCCCTTGGTAATCGATGCTTCTAGTTTCCCAACTCGGAAGATTAGGTCTTAGAGCGGTTTCTAAGGTAGCCTATTACTCCGGGATGTCTCCGAGTCTACAGATGTGACTAGTGTTTGTAAGTCCAGTCTCAAGACTGCAAAAAGACTGCAACCAGACCGGACCAAGACTGGAAAAGACCAGACCAGCAGTCCAGTCTTTTGATTTTTGAGAATCAAAGACTGCAAAAAGACCAGTCTTCATAGACCGGTCTGAACTGGTGAATCTGTACCCCCAACCGTCCCCTACAAAATGAGCCTGAGATCACTCAAAATAGTCAAGATTTGGCTGAGAAATAAATTAAACCATACAATGTTGACTAAAATAGTAGACTTTACTGAATATTATTGTAGAATATTCAATTTCCAACCATATTGAGCGTTCTTGGGCTCATTTGAAAGCTTAGATTAACCTAAACAAAAATTACTGATAAATATATGTGTTATTTTTAACGAAGGACCGGTTTTAAACTGATTAAGACCAGTTAGGACCAGCAACCGGTCCAGACCGGTCTTGACCGGTTTTTTGCAGTCTTTGATCAGTCCAGTCCGGTTTTTTGAGGTATTGGGACTTTGGTGGACCAGTATCAGTCTCGGTCTAAGCCCCTGGAGGTCAAAGACTGAGACCGGACCGGACTTTCAATCACTAGATGCAACCTATTTCTTAGATCGTGCACGCTGTTGCTACTGTCACTCCCTGTTTGGGTGCTTTTCTTAGAAACCTTAGTCATCAAATGCTCGTCAACCAGGTTCTCATCACATGCCTCTGCTATTATCCTTCTGAATCACGTAGCCATTATTTCAGGTGAGAATTCGCAAATTTTCGCGATTTCAGGGCCAGTTGCTCAACCAACCTATCAACATCGATGTGTGCTCTCAAAAACTTAACACCTTTTGAAGCACTTACCAGCAAGAAACCAAATCTCTCGAATCTTCCGGAGTGGGGGACAAAGGTCTGGGTGCATGATGATAGGAATAGCAAGTTGGAGGGGTGGTTGAAGATAGGGCGATGGGTTGGGTTCAACATGGACAGCATGCATGCTCACAGGATCTATTGGCCTGGAAAGCAAATGGTCTCAGTGGAAAGGAACATCAAGTTCGACAAAATGGAAGTTTATATATCTTCTCTCGACATGCTGCTTGAGGGGGAGAATGATTCTGATTCTGGTGATCAGGAATCTGTCAAACAACCAGTCGAGACTTCACCCAAATGATCTGAACCTGTCAACGCTCCCACACTAGTGACTTCTACACCTGTTTCTACTTTCACACCCATTCCTGACCCAATCACTCATTATTTGCAACACATTGGAATCACATACAAAGATGGTTTCCTGAACTATGCCATACTGGGGGAGATAGAGGAGGAGAAGTATGAGATTGGAGGGGCAGAGTTTGCGATGGGGGCAGCAACAGAAGAGGCAGACAGGTTGGAACCAAGGACGATAGAGGAGGCAAAGGGCAGGGCAGATTGGCCAATGTGGGAGGAAGCCATCCAGAAGGAACTGGATGCGCTGCGAAAGGCGAACACTTGGGATGTTGTTGAATGACTTCCAGGCAAGAACATCGTTGGCTGCAAGTGGGTCATCATAATCAAGAAAGACTCTGAGGGGCAGATCGCCAAGTACAAAGCTTGCCTTGTCACCTGAGGTTTCACCCAGGTCTATGGTGTTGATTACACTGAGACCTTTTCACCCATTGCCAAACTTGCCAGCCTTCATACCATCCTTGCCATGGCTGCTCGACAAGACTGGCCTATCAAAGTCTTCAATTTCCTCAGCACATTCCTTAATGGAGATCTCGATGAGGAGATCTTCATGCAGCTTCCACCTGGCACTCTCGAAGGATTGGATAGCTGCCATTTCATCACCAAGCTTTGAAAGGCGATTTACAGACTCAAGTAGGCAGGCTGTACCTGGTACCAGGCACTCTATCAAGCACTTATCGACTTGGGCTTCAAATGCACCAAGTATGATTATGGTGTTTTCTATGCCAGGATGACTGGAGGAGTCATTATCCTTGCCATTCACGTCTACGATTGTATGATCACTGGGACTTCGCAGAAGGTTTTCAACCACTACAAGAACCTTATCTGCAAGCAATACACTGACAGGCTGGTTAGAAAACCGGCTCTGAAAATGCAATATTTTGTGATTTCTCACCTGAAATAATGACTACATGGTTCAGAGGGATAATATCAGAGGCATGCGATGAGAGCCCGGTCGATGAGCCTTCGATGATTGAGGTTTCTAAGACAAGTGCCCAAACAGGGAGTGACAGTAGCAACAGCACGCACAATCTAAGAAATAGGTCGCGTCTGTAGACTCGGAGACATCCCAGAGTAATAGGCAATCTTAGAAACCACTTTAACACCTAATCTTTCAAGTTAGGAAACTAGAAGCATCAATTACCAAGGGTGAAGTGAAGAGTAAACTTGCCAAAGATCTGAAAGAATCTTAGAAACTGATGATTATATTCTGAGGACCCAATTTCTAAGATAAAGAACTATCTAAGACAAAGATTAGATGGAGACTGTCAAAGATATAATGTATCTAAGATGTGTGTCAAAGGTGGCAGTTCAGTGTACTGGATTGCAAAGCCAGATAAGGCTGCCAAAGATCAGTGATTGCTACAATCAGAAGTATGGATCAAGAGATAATGACTGATCATGTGAGACCTGATCAGTGCAGCATGAGGCATCAAATAAAGGTGATGGCATTTACCAGTTACTTACTTTGGTAATGTTAGTGTGCACCTAAGCAAAGAGATCAAACGCAGGAAATTAGAGATTAGAGACAATGGGGACCTAAACTCTAGACTAAGAAACTATTTAAGACAAGGATTGTAGGCAATCTGTCAAAGATATACTAGATTAAAGAGCATTGAAGACAGTGGTCTTGTATCATGAATCTTAGGAACAGAAGCAGCTGCCAAAGATCAGTAATTGCTTCAATCAGAAACAAGATCAAAGAGATCAAATAGATAAAAGTCACACATGGAATGATAAGACAACATGTGGTGGCATCAAATAAATGCAATGGTGAAGAGCGTGATCTTTGCTATGGGGTAAAAAGGGCAAATGTGAGCAGATCTGGAACAAGCCAAAACCCACAAACACCAATACCAAATCAACACCAATCTCAAAAACACAAATCACATGTTCTATAGTGTGAGGGGGAGACTTCTGGGGTATGCACAAAATAGATCTCAAAAGACTAGGTATCTTAGGTTTTGTAAACCGTTTGATAGAATTGCAAATAAATATTTTATTGTTTGTAAAACAAAGTGCAAGCACAATTGTAATACGTATTTGTTTTATGGGACTTCAAAATGTATCAAGGATACAATGGACAACATGCGAGAATCACAAGTGCAAGCACTTTGATTATGAAACAACAATGAGTATGAGCACATGTGCAAATGATCGAAGACTACACCTATGTCTAGTGAGTCTGTAAATGATGTACGTGAGGCCAGCACCTGCGTCTAGTGCACCTATGAGAATGAAAGACTAGCCTATTAAGCTAAAGTCTTGAAATGTAACTAAACAGACGACACATGAGCGTTCGGGACTTTAATCACAATTCGCGACTACAACTCTAACTGTTTTCTGATCACACGAAAAGCTTGCACTTTTATAGTATCAACACTACACTTCAATGGCTAGAGTTTATTAACACTGTGTGCTAGGCTTTGCAGGGCAATTCACTAACTGTACTACTTAGTTTGCGAGCATATTTATACTGTTTATGAGCCAAGGCTTTTACAAATAAATGTGAAATAAGATGGAATGGAAACGGAGAAACAGGAACAATACAAAATGGTTATTGCAAGCATAGTTTACTGGTTCAATAGAACGGCTATTGGTATAGGCATGTAGCTGTTGAACCCGCACGGGTATCTTTTTGATCAGTTACAATCAATATTTGTCTGATGTGATCTGTCCTCAACTTGGATCATCATCTGGTGCCTGCGCACATTGCCTAATTTCGACATAAATGCATGTGCACAGTGGCCCCTAAGCTCTATCAGGGTCTGGCTTCATTCTGCTCATGTTTTTGAGTTTTTTGTCCCCCTTCCCTTTGTTACATGCATGCATATGTAGTAACACCCATTGATATGCTTTTAGTTACTAGATGATGTGGCCACACTTCATTATTGATAGTGGGACTTAAGGTTATGACTCTAAGAGTGCTCGCATATCAAGTACACTTGCTTGGACTTAATTATAAGCCACATGCAAGTCTCTTTAGTGCTCGCAATTCGTCATTATTGATGTATGCATGTGTTCACTTGATCAACTAGCCTGGGCCTCACTAATGATCCTTATTAACTCCTTATTCCAATTATAAGATCATAGATAATAGTATTAAATCGTAAAGTTTCATATATGAACCAAAACAACCCTTATCAACAGGATCTGCTGGTTGCCTTCTTTGGCAAAGGAGATCAAGAAAGTGTAAAGGTCATATTCTAAGCTGCTCAGAGTGCTCTAGAAGTGATTCGGGAATGCTCTAGGAATGCTCTGAAGATGCTCTGGGAATACTCTGGGATGCTTTGACAATGCTTTGGGGGTGCTTTGGCTAAGTTGAACTTTGGAGACTTTGCTTTGGGGTGAACCCAGGTGTCTTTGAGTCTTTGATGTCTTTGGAGTCTCCAGAGACACCCAGAGCAACCTGGGTTTCTTTAGGACCAAACCCCCTTTTCCTGATGTTCTCTTTGGCATTGAAAAGGGAATGTTTAATGGGTGCCTGTATTGATCAAATTTTTGAAAATATCAATCAAAAGATCATAAATGATAAGTGGACCAGAAATTTGTGCTGGCCAAGGGTTACTGGAATGAAAACCAAAGAAGTCTGTCTTATGTTTTGACTTACATGAAAATATAACTTCAAATATTCCAAAAACATATTGGTGTACTACTACATAAAGCCTGCAAGAAGTCAATAGAGATATAACACCAACTACATTTAAGCTGTTCTCTATGGCACAGTAATTGAAATACCTATACTACAATCATAGATGTTATATCTAAAATGACAATATGGCCAGATTCATATCCTAAACATAATTTACTGCCACAAAATGAGAATGAAGTGAAGTTGCGATAAGAAAGAGGAATCCAGCAGTCTTGGAGTGTACCCATGATCCATTGTTGATTGCTCAATATTGAAACCATAGGATACACAGAGGAGGTAAGTTGCTGCACTGGATAAATGATATGAAATCCACTCCCCAATCTGTTAACAACACTGGAATCAGGCAACATTATAGTGGGGGTAGTCATAACTTCAGAATTGCCTGTTTTGACTTTCCAGATTTCTATCTTGTCACCTGATCCAAAAACAACTATACTACCATCCTGGGAAAATGCCACAGATGTTACCCAATTTGTGCACCCCTTCAGCTCAGCCTCTGCTTTGCCTGTTGTGACATTCCAGATCCGGACTGTTTTGTCAAATGATCCAGAGACCACTCTACTGTCATCATGGGAGAATGCAACAGAGTTCACTAAATGTGTGTGCCCCTTTAGCATAATCTGTGCCTTTCTTGTTATTGCATTCCAAATCCTAACTGTCCGATCATCTGATCCAGAAACCACTTTGCTACCATCCTGAGAGAATGCAACAGATCTCACCCAATCTGTGTGCCCCCACAGCTCAGCCTCCACCTTTCCAGTTGTTGTATTCCAAATCCGGACTTTTTTGTCATTTGATCCAGAGACAACCCTACTCCCATCCTGGGAAAATGAAACAGACCTCACCACATCACTGTGCCCCTTTAGCTCAAACTCTGTTTTGCCAGTTGCTACATTCCAGATCTGGACTGTCATATTATCTGATCCAGAGGCCACTCTGTTGCCATCTTGGGAGAAGGCAACAGATCTCACTAGACCTGTGTCGACCTTCAGCTCAGTCTCTATCTTGCTTGTTGTTGCATTCCAAATCTTGACTGTTCCATCATATGATCCAGAGACCACTATGCTGCCATACTGGGTAAATGCAACAGATTTTACTGAACCTATGTGCCCTTCTAGCACAGTCTCTACTTTGCCTGTTGTTGCATTCCAAATCCAGACTATTTTATCATTTGATCCAGAGACCACCCTACTGCCATCCTGGGAGAATGCAACAGAGTTCACTAATTTTGTGTGCCCCTTTAGCTTAGCCTCTACCTTGCCAGTTGTTGTATTCCAGATCTGGACTGTCTTGTCATATGATCCAGAGACCACTCTACTGCCATCACTGGAAAATGCCACAGATGCCACCCAATGTGTGTGCCCCTTCAGCTCAGCATCTGCTTTGCCTATTATTGTATTCCAGATCCGGACTGTCTTATCATCTGATCCAGAGACTACTTTACTGCCATCATTAGAGAATGCAACAGATCTCACCCAATCTGTGTGCCCTTTTAGCTTAGCCTCTATCTCACCAGTTGTTGCATTCCAAATGCAGACTGTTTGGTCATGTGATCCAGAGACCACCTTGCTGCCATCTCTGGAGAATGCAACAGATGCCACTGACTCTTTGTGCCCCTCTAGCACAGTCTCTACTTTGCCTGTTGTTGCATTCCAAATCCGAACTGTCCTATCAGCTGATCCAGAAACCACCCTGCTGCCATCATAGGAGAATGCAACAGACTTCACCCAATTTGTGTGCCCCTTTAGCTTAGCCTCTATCTTGCCAGTTGTTGCATTCCAGATCCAGACTGTTCTGTCATGTGATCCAGAAACCACCCTGCTGCCATCTTGGGAGAATGCAACACACCTCATATCTTGAGAAAATGTGACAGAGTTTACTAAATGTGTGTGTCTCTTCAGCTTAGCTTCTACCTTGCCTGTCATTGCATTCCAGATTCGGACTGTCTTGTCATTTGATCCAGAGACCACTCTACTGCCATCTGAAGAGAATGCAACAGACATCACTACACCAATGTGTCTCTTTGGATTAGCTTCTACTTTGCCTGTTATTGCATTCCAGATCTGGACTGTCATATCATCTGACCCAGAGACCACTCTACTGCCATCCTGGGAAAATGCAACAGACCTCACTAAGCCTGTGTGCCCTTTCAGCTTAGCCTCTATCTCACCAGTTGTTGCATTCCAAATGCAAACTGTTTGGTCATGTGATCCAGAGACCACCCTGCTGCCATCTTGGGAGAATGCAACAGATGCCACTGACTCTGTGTGCCCCTCTAGCACAGTCTCTACCTTGCCTGTTGTTGTATTCCAAATCCAGACCGTCCTGTCAGCTGATCCAGAAACCACCATGCTGCCATCCTGGGAGAATGCAACAGAGTTTATTAAATCTGTGTGCCCCTCTAGCACAGTCTCCACCTTGCCTGTTGTTGCATTCCAGATCCGGACTGTTCTGTCATATGATCCAGAAACCACTCTGCTGCCATCTTGGGAGAATGCAACAGATTTCACTGAATCTGTGTGCCCCTGCAGCCTAGCCTCTACTCCACCTGTTGTTGCATTCCAGATCTGGACTGTTTTGTCATTTGATCCAGAGACCACCCTATTGCCATCCTGGGAGAATGCAACAGAGTACACTAACTGTCCATGCCCCTTTAGTTTGGCCTCTACTTTGCCTGTCATTGCATTCCATATGCAGATTGTTTGGTCATCTGATCCAGAGATCACCCTGCTGCCATTCTGGGAGAACATAACAGAATTCACTGCAGATCTATTTTGCATAACAAGCTCCATTGGAGTCCATGAATTGGATGATCCAACTATTAGTTTAGGCATTTTAATATTTGCAGCATATATCTTGCGCATTAGTGATTCCTTTGGAATCCAAACAAATGCAGACTGGTAAACTTCCATGCAGTGTTTCTGGATGGCTTCAAAATTCATTTGCAGGAATTGACATGCATCATCAATAAGCAATTGAAGGCCATAGCACTGAAAATTTTCTTTTTTCATCTGCTATCAGTTAAAATGTTATTATTCCCAGAAAACTATTTTTATTGTAGTGAAGTACTTACTGACAAAGCATTGCTGGCACTCTCAAGGGATTTCAAGCCTGCCTGTAGCTCACCCACTATACTCAGACACTCCATCCAGTGAAGGAGGTGATTGTGGAGAAAAAAGTGCAAAGAAAGAATAAGATCACTACTACATGCATGTAACTCTGCTAAATGAGAAGCCCAATAAAGGCATGAGTATTTGAGGGCTTCAGGTACTTCGCCAATATGTTCTGGAAAATTGGTTTTGTCCTGACGTGATACGATCAACTCTTCTGGAATATTGCATAGATTATACTTCAGAAACTTGTTCATGTGTTCCAAACATTTGATCACCAGCATTTCATGAGCCTTCAAAGCAACCAGTGCAGGAAATGAAGGGCAAATTTCTGGTGAACAGCGTCTGGAATCTGTTATGAAATTGGGGAATGAGGCATGAAAGGGAGCAACTCCAGCCTTTTCATTGGTGGGAACAAGAATCAGGGATTTTATAGGGGACAATGAAATTGAAACATCAGAGAAATCCATTTCTAATAAAGATGCGATGCCTTGGATTGTTAGTGGATTTCTCAGGAATATAACAGTAGCCAGAGTATTGGCCATCCTTTCAACTTCAGAAGGAAACCTGGATTTGAATACATGGTCCACAATACGTCCATATAAACCATCAATTTCAGCTGTTGGTAAATTGCTCCTAAAGTCTGACTCTGCATGAATCATAATAAAAAGGCGATTCTTGTAGTTTTCATCATCTATAAAACGAATGGCAGTTGCTGCATAGATGAAAAGTGTGTCAGAAAGATGAAGAAGAACAGACAACTCATCCTGTGATGGCCATCCATCCAAAGATTGCCCCAGGTAGTGCTGCTGTATACTAGCCAAGGACTTTGTGATATACAGTTCAATATCATCCTTGACCACATCCTTCTCAACCTCATGTAGATAAAATGCATTCAGCAGTTCAGGTCTCAAAAAAAACGCATTTCGAATTGGAGTTTCGTCACGGCTGGCAATGACTATCTTCAGAGGAATGTCAGAGGTCAATTGAAGAATGACTTCAATCAACAATGAGACAACTGTAAGGTTAACACATTCATCGAGGGCATCAATAACCACGATTTTGTAGGTCCTAGAGCGCTTGCCAGCGGTTGTTCTGAGAGGATGATAAATGAGCTTCTCGAACTGCTCCTGCAAATTAATGTAAGTTGGTTCCGCTAGAGCAGGGTCATCTTCGATGGCCCTGATGACCTCGAGTTTAAAGGAAGGTGATGCTCGAGCAAGTCCGTGGGCAATAACGGGAATGATGAGCCGTGCATTATTGGTTTTATCGGATGCTTGGGAACCGAAAAAACTGGCGCCAAGCTTGTGTTGCCCGTCAAGGATCTCACATAGTGTGTGCAAGATCGACGACTTTCCAGTTCCAGCCATTCCAGCCATCCAGTATACCTTTCTGCTGTGATCGTCCGAGACCCAAGCATCGAGATCGGCGAGAATCTTGACACGTGTCCCTGGCATGCAGCCGACGGCCTCGCCGTAGGACGAATGGCGAGTTTTATAGGATGTCATTCCGTGATAGAGTTTGTCGATGGAAACTATGGTTATTTTAGCACCGTGAATTTAACGCTGATCGGACTGAATATCTCACCAGAATTAAGACGCTATATTTGTGGTATATTAGCTTCAGTAACCTCTTTCGATGCAGCGATAATACCTGTAAGATGTCCCCTACTGTCGCCTCAACACTCAGCTGAGTGTCGATCTTTCAAGAGATATCAGTATACCCGAGGAGCATCTACGAATGATTCGAGAAACTAACCTGAAAGACCTCGCACAGACTGCTTATGTTCCGAAAGACCTTCAGTATCGTATCGGCATCCTTGGTACTCTCCATAGTGCGCGCCCACAGTGGGTTATCGTGTAACTTCTCGACGATATTCATTTGAAGGGTAATGGCCCTGGAAAGTGTTAATGAATGTAGGAACAATATGAAGAATTCGACGTACTCGCAAAAAACTTTGATTCGGTGATTTAGAGCGGGTAAGATATTATGTCTCTTATAGTTCTGGACAATCGCGGTGATGGCTACTAGCTTTGCTTTGAGGTCTTCGAGTTCTGCCTTGTTTCCTGACACCCTCTAGTCCGCAAGAATCATTCGTCGATCATTCATGACGAGAAATCGAACCACGTACATCGAAAATCTTGATAACTGCCAGTAACCCTCCGGCGGTCGTCTTCAGGGGTAGGAATATATCAGAGCAGTCATAAAGTCCCTGTAATACTGTCTTCAGTCCTTCGTATACAACGCTTCCCGCAGCCTGCATCTGACTCTGCGATGGAGGCACGACCCCGCCGATTGCTTCATAAGGGTTATTCTGGGGTTTAAAACTATCGAAAGGTGGAGTACTCGAGGTGGGTCCCGTTCCAGGAGGTGCTTGTGTTGCAGATGGAGGGTGATTTGCATGCGAGGCAGGTATCGGAGCCGTAGCGGGTTGAACTTGTGTTGGAGGCACGACTATGGTGGTAGGAAGACCACCGATTGCTGAAAAAGGGTTATCCTGAGGCTTAGGGCCATCAGAAGGCCCGCTGCCTGGAGGCGATTCGGTTCTGGAAAGTGGCTGATTTGCAGATATCGGCGAGGCAGACATCGGAGTGCTAATGTTGTTGGCTTGTTTTCCAGATATGTCTGGCGGCGCTATAAAACCTAGTTGAACTGTTTGGCGTGTGAAGAATGTCGTTGCGGGTTCGGTGTCCGTAATGTGTTGCGGCGGTGGAGATGGAGAACGACTGCGAAAGATCGGAGGTAGTACTAGTCGCGTTCGCAGGGATTGCTTCCCTTGTTCCGGACTCGACATTTCAGTTTATGGATGGTATGCAGATACAGGTCAAGATGGCTTTGGTCGCTTGTTGGGAGGTGGAGGATAACAACAAATGATGAGCGGCCTGAGAACTGGATATGGCAAATCCCACAGTTGGGCGCTGTTAGGCTCAATCAAATCCCCTCTCATTCGTGAGAGGGGCTTATAACAAGGTACCGGTTTCATCGGGGCAGTGTCAAGTTTTCGGTAATGAATTTATTCTGTCGAATCAAGCGACTTTTGAGTCCTACTTCATAGAGAGGTTATCATCTACAACATAATTTCTATCCAAAAACCAAATTTTCTCGATTTTAAAGCTTGCCAGAGTGACATGAAATGGGACGGAAAACATGGTCTCGTTTGGTGCTGATTTTGTAGCCCATCAAACGTTTGATCGCCGGAGTCACAGGTGGGTCACATCGGTCCGACCACAGCGGCTCAACAAGCCCGCTCGCCACTGCACATATCTTTTCTGCAGGTCTTGGTACGAGACTATGGTGCCGGTCACCTATAGGCCGCTACTTTTGTACAGCCGAAATAACTTGCCAAAAAAAAGGTATTTTTCTTATCCCTCTAATAAAACGCTTCCTTTTCACAGTAGGAACAAAATTGTTAGAGGGATAAGCGATCCGATCAAAACTGACCGAGTTATTAATTGTGACCATCTGCTCAACTTGGCCACCGTCCTAAAAAGGCAATTCAGGGTCCTAATCTAATCTAATCATAATCTTTAAGAATCAAGTTGGCCTGGCTAGAGTCTCAGGTAAACATCTGTGAGAGGTATATTTGCAAGAATTACATCTTTAACATATTTCTGAGAATTCCAAGCATCTAAAGTTGCAGCAGTGAGACATTTTTAGTGAGGTTATGTAACTTTTGAAAATTTCTCCGCCGATTTGGCCACTGCACAGCCTGTCCCAAAGTAGCGGCCTATAGGTGGGTTTCCACACCGCTTACATACAGCCGTTTGCGTAAATAATTGCCGCTGATTTCGTGAAACCATGTTTGGCCTTCCATCAACGGCAACGCAATGCCGGCGCCCCAACTTCTTGTCTGCTACCTTACGTCCCGCAACTTTTAAAAAGAATTGAGCTCGAACCGACAAAGGGTCCTATCCAAGATTCCAAGGAGATTTTATGCTTAGAAATGCTCACCAAAATGCACATACGAGGCAGGGACCCTGCAAGCCGAGATTGGCCGTGAGGCACCATCAACTGTCAGAACATTCAATAAAAATGGAGCGGCAATGTATCCGTGGGGGATAGTCTAGACTCGCCTCCAGTCTCTATGGGTTCTACTTCTTGTTTTAGGGCAGGTGGAAATGTAGAAAATTGACGGATTCTTAAAATGGACAATGGAACGGGGGTAATTGAACCCATAGAGACTGGTAGGGATTAACCGTGATCGAGTAGATAAAGATTTCCAACCCCGACTAAGGGATATAACAGGAAATAACTAAGCACGTGGTACGCGCGCGTTGAACGCCAAGTCTGATCAACAAACATGAATTTCCACTCGTACACTACCATGACGAGCCCTCGAAAGCGACGAGCCAACCATGATCACGAGAATACACCCATCCGAACCCCCACAACACCTGCAAGCACGTCCTTTCACACACCTGTCAACACACCTCTCACATTTGTTAACGGTTTCACACCACTGCCAAAGAAAAGAAGGGTTGCTCGGACATTCACAGGAGACGAAATCACCAACATGCGGACGCAGCGAGCCCAAAAGGATGCAGCCGAGCTCAAAGCAAGGGAGGAGGAGAGCCAGAGGCGAGAGGAAGAGGTGAAGAGGTTAAAGGACATGGATGAGGCTGCCAAACTGAACAGCGTACTGGATGCGATACGGGACGGTGGCTATCCTACACTACACTCCTTCGTGACTGCATTAATCAATATTCGAGGTGGAGGTGAAAATATCAGTACTGTTTGGTTTTGTAGAGCGGGATGTCGTCTTAGAATTGGGGCCATTACTGAATTAGGGGTATTAATCCAGAGAAGAGACGTATTAAGCAATAAAAATGGAGTCCTTTACAAGCCTATATAGTCTGCAGCGTCGCCTCAATGGACGTAGAGGTGCACACAGGAGCGGGGGATTTCCATTTTGGGCCACTGTTCGGAGCTTGAAATTGTTGTCGGTTCGGTTACGGTTAAACCCTACCAGACGTTATGGTAACAAATCTGATCCCGAATCGGTTTTATCCATAACGTCTGGTTTCGAGACTAGGGATAGTCTAAGAGGAATAAGATTCGTGCAGTACCGGTCAAGCAAACGCTCTCCATGAACGTGTGGTTCCTTGAAATTGCCTGTGACAAGTTGGAGAGACGATCAAGAAGTTGAAGGCGGAGGAAGAGGAGTAGAACAAGGGTTATCTCCTCCAGAGCAACGTTCAATCTGGTCTCTTGCACGCGTACCATTCCCCCAACCCAACTCAGGAATCGACTTCGACAAACCTGTTACAAACAAAGGATCTTCTCTTACTGGCACCCTAAAACTGAGCCACGAACGAGACCGAGAGTAACTCAGCCGATTGTTACAGGCTTTATCCTCTGTTGACGGTACTTGGCCATTCGAAAGACTGCACCTTCCAAAGGGCAGTTGTCATCCCACTCACTGTATTCATGGTCTATTTCGGAACCCATTCTTCGATTTCGGAACCATATATTACACTAGGAGCAGGTAAGCCTGATCCTGGGATGGCTCAACGTACATATTACAATACCATTACGAGAAGAACCTTACTCTCTTCCTTAATAGCGAGGCATGAAGGAGAGTGGTAGCGAGGGCCTTGAAGAACTCGTTCGTGAATCCAAGAAGGGCGGTTACTTCGACGGAGTAGACTGTGCATTGTAAGTGCTTTCCAGAACTGGAACCCATTTATTCCCTAAACTAGGGCAGTCCGACGACCACTGGCTCAACACCCAGACTCCAGCTCACATACGGCCTCCGAGGTCTCTCCTACTATCAAGGTACCATCGCCGGACCTGCTCGCGATCTCCACTCTGGGGTATTCGGATGCACAGTCCACGAGCCCATGACTGACCTCATCAGCCTTCTCGGTATACTTGTCCCTCCGCAAGGCGACATTTTGGTCAAAGAGGTCGATGAAATGGTCGATGCAGCTGACGCTGACCAGAGGCAAGTCCAGACACGAAACCTCTAGCATACGGCTGAACTGACACCCTGCTCAGAGCGATCTATGACGGCCTCGATTTACAACGTCACTGATATCGAGGAGGCAGCCGGAGCTTCTATAGCGTTGTCGGCTGACAAGGTCTCAGTTCTAATGGGACCCATGCGATCCCCTAACCAAGGTGTTCACAGTTCGACGAATTTCCTGGAAGGGGTTATGTTCGAATAGGATCCTGTATCAAGGCATCAGTCAACCCTATCAATCTCTCGATAGTCCAAGCTATTGGGAACATACCTTTACGAATTGGTTGCTATCTAGAAGTAAATATGGAAGAGGATGCTAAGAGCTCACCTTGTTCATATAGCCTGAACGAGTGATGGTCACAATGTAATTGTAATGAGCGACCCAGATATCCTAAATTATCAATCCTTTGGTTCGACGGGCGTAAGATGAGTCAACGAAGATGATGCGCTAGAGGCTTTTAGAGGGTTGGGAGACTAAACGCTCTGGAGGGCGTGCGAAAGGTGCTTCTTTGGAGAAATCTCGTGTTGCACGCCATTCCTACCATCAATTCAGCCTTCCAAGTGTGGTGTGGCTTATCTGCTGTTGCAGTGGGTTTTGGTGCGGGTCTGTAAGGTTTTGTAATCGGATCTGCGTGTGGTATCTGTACTGCTGCGTCCGCAGTCGGTCGTCTATGCGAGAATTGGTTGTCGGGAGTAGAGTCGCGCCCTGCCAGGGCCCATTGACTCCAGTCTGGAGATTCCCGGTCTTCGATTGATTGTCCTTTGTTCATACCAGGTCGGTCGCTTTGGCAATCCGGTCGCCCTCGTATTTGTTTAGACTTAGGGTTAACGGGTGATACTCCTCTCTCGCTCACCAAAGAACTGGCCATCCAAGAGCTTTCCAAGCGGACCGCCTGCGAATGGAGGGATTCGAGGAGCTGGCGAAACTTTGGGATGAGTTGGTGATATGGCATCTGTACACTTCGATAGTAGGGCAGAAAATATAGGTCCAGCTTACAGGCAACGGTAGGTACGCAAAAGAAGATCAATATGAGGCTTCCACGGACCTTGCATTGACTACTTCCTTCCTACGTCCTCGTCGTTGAATTGGATCCCAACATTTCTAGATGAGGCTTGGTCTCCATTGTAGGCGAAAGAACCCATACGAGTCTTGCTCGTTGCCCTTGTACGACATAGGGATCCGGAATGCGGCCTTCTTCAATGACAGCTCCGTAAG
>Ga0307513_10002777_pt1 | contig 24060 bp, 18 predicted proteins | sample 15_EM_MG_FD_202174 | JGI IMG/M metagenome (GOLD analysis project Ga0307513, IMG submission 202174) | Populus trichocarpa ectomycorrhiza microbial communities from riparian zone in the Pacific Northwest, United States - 15_EM | ecosystem: Host-associated > Plants > Roots > Unclassified | place...
ATATGACATGTCTCGGATAATACCCCACCCCCCCACCCCCCACTCCCCAAACTATGAACTTCAAGTCGTATAGCACGCAACCCCCTTCTCACTCACACATCTCCTTCACGAAACAGCGCAGTGCTACGATACCAGCACTGTATCACACAGCAAACGGGTAGAGCGGCCCGCAGCTATTAGGAAAAAGATACAGTACATACCGTACTTCAGGCCTGGCTTGCGCTGTACCATATCATACGTACTTACTTACTTACTTGTACTTGCTAGCCACCGGCGTCAAATTCCAAACGGTAAGAAACCAACAACATTGCCCGGCAAGCAAGCAAGCAAGTATCTTAAGTTCAGAATACCATACACAATCCATTTACGACAAAGGTGCTACTGTATATTCCCCACTTCCGTGTCTCCTTCCTTCCCCTTCCTTCCTTCCTTCCCCATCCCCCCACATCATCCCCCCCACACACACTCCACTCCACTCCCACTACCTAAGACATCTCCACCTGCCCCTGTACCTTGCATACTGTATACTCCGGTCCCCGCAGGATCACTTACGGTACTTACTCGAGTATTGTATTTACCTCCAGCACACCCGACCATTCCGATTCCAGCGCGCTCGGGCATGCGCGGGAGCGCGGGACGGGCGGTAGTGACGGCGGACGAGGGGAGCGGGTTCTGTCCGTCTGTCCGTCTGTCCATCTGCGGGGAAAGGAAGGAAGAAGAGGGAGGAGGAGGAGGATGAAGGAACGCAATGTGTTGCTTCCAAGTAGTGAGGGATGTTTCTGATGGACGGCGTCATATGCCCCGATCCACCACAGTTTAATCAGTTTTTGTTTACCTGAAGGGCACTGAAATAAAGTAGAGAATAAGTAATCTGCACTACACTACTACTGGACAGTTATGCACAGCTGCTGTGTAGCGTATGATAATACAGTACAGTACCTCTATCTATCTATCTATCTATCCACGCGGCTGCCAACCGGCCCAGCTGCGCAAAGCACGCACAAGCAGGTACGGCAGGCACAAGTGGAGTACTGTAGCTGGTATTGGTATGATAACTAGTACTCAGACTACAGTACAGGTACAAACTGCGCACCTTATTATTTTTCTGCCAGACCACACCCCCCCCCCACCACCCTCATCGACCATGCCATGCCACGCCCATGCTCCAGCGCTCGCTCGCTCGCTCACCGGTAAAGTTAGAGTACTGTACTCCACACCGCCCTTGACCCAAATCAAACCACAAAAAAAAAAAGAGAGTTGAACTGAACGGCTGCAGCCTGCTGTACATCCCGTTTGTGTGGTTTCCCTCGTGTCGTGGTGTCCCGGCGTTCCATCCATCCTGCAGTGTTACGATACTTACTTGGTTGGCCATTAGCGGGGGGGGGGGGGTTGTTCGGACACCTGGCATTTATTAATGCTTGTCTGGGCGCCAAGCGTCCGATTATTTTAGGAATATGGCCAAAGTTGCTGCACCGACCACATGGACTAGTGCTTACTCGCGAATTGCTTACCGTCCGTAACCTACCTACCATAGCGTGCCGGTTTTTACAGAAGGGGAAATATAACATCATGCTTTTCTAGAAGCTACTCCCATTGTTTGATATTACGAGGACGATAGGTATAGCATCATACTTAATAGCATCATGTATTATAGAGTCCCTTCGATCAGTAGTAAAGTTAACATAGCAGAGGGAAACAGCGAACAACCACCAGCCTTTTTTTTCGTGTAATGTTCGCTAAATGTATTTCGAGGTTTTTCATACTTGGGTGTTCGTTTCAGTAAGAATCGGAAAACTGTTCGTGCTGACCCCCATACAATCCTCGATGGAGACAAGGATTCCGTTTCCGATTTTTACGGGGACACGCCCGACTACCACCGCATGGGACAACTCTTGCTCCCCGAAAGGGAGCATATGCATGGACATCCTAACGAATTAACGCTAATCCCGTGCATACCGGCTGATACGGTAAGTTAGTAAGTTAATCAGGATATGACACCGGTACCGTACGGGAAGTTTGAAAAACAAAAAACTTCTCTATGGACTGTCAGAGGAAGGAAGGAAAGAAAATTCGGGCTGACATGAAGTGATGGTCAAAATCGTCATGTGCCGATGGGAAACAGTCCGGCCCTTTTTTCTTTTTCTTTTGTTTAACCCTTCTCCACGGGCCAGTACCACGGTAGGTATGATAGCCAGCGCCGAAACATAAAACTCTGTCTGAAGAGAGAAGGACGGAAGAGAGAGGAAAGGGAAAGGGAAAACCAAGACCAGCGAGCTTATGATTGTGTCTGCGCGTGTCATACCGTTGCCATTGCCACCATCATGGTACTTGCAAAGAGTCCATGAGTACTCCTTACGTGCACTGTACGCCAGGAGGAGCAGAAAGGTGGGACTCTGCAAAGTTTTTCTCCTCTCCTCACAGAGCCAGTTGCCAGTTGCCATCTTGTCCGGCTCTTCCGTTACCAAGTCACCCCATCGCCGTACAGCGCCGTGCTGTGCAGCCATTAACAGACTATGTAATATTTCCACCTCTTATCCTCCCCGTCTTCTGCCTTCACTTCCTCTTGTGCCCCTCCCCCTTAAGCCCCACAGAGCTTCTAGAAATTCTGCGAGAGGAAGGAGGGAGGGTACACACCATGCTCGAGTAGATGGAAGATAGATAGGATGCGAGACGGAATATAAAAAAGAAAAGAAAGAAAGAAGAAGAAAAAATTCCTCAGCGAACGTACCCCACGAGATGGGACTACTGTAATTGAACGGCGTTTGTGAACACGAGCGCTATCGCATGGCACTAAGATCTAAGCCAAAAGCTGAATTTTGGCGGTATGCAGTAGCGGTCGTGTTCACAAACGTCGTTCAATTACGAGCACGTACCTATCGGAGGGCGGGATGTGAATTTGGATTTTTAGAGATGAGTGTAACCAGCCCATGGTGACATGTCAAGAAATAAATTAGGAAAGGAGAGGGGGGCAGAAGCAGGGACACAATGAGAAATACCGGCACCGTACAGTACTCGAGCACAGAGAAAAGGCGTGGGTGGTGGGGGGAAAAAATGAGCGGAAAGCCTCCGTTTCTACCGGTCTTCTAGAAGAATGTGAGATATGTGCATACCACCATTTGAACAGAGAGTGATCACCGCCACTCGTAACGATCGTGGGCATTTCGCGGTGGAGACTCAAGAAATTGAGGCTTCTGCAGTGTAATCTTCACTAACCTCGCGAGAGAGGGGAGAGGGGAAAAGAAGGAGAGGGAGGGAGACAAGATGCCGGGTTATTCGTTCGATTTGGGGAAACGGTAGGTACAGCAAAGGGGTGTTCGGGTTGAAATGTGGGATGTCGGCGCGGTAGTGTTCCTATACCTATCCTGTATGATAAGTGAGAAGCAAGTAAGCCAGGGGCAAAGATGCTGTAGCTCAACAGAATTGAGAATTGGACTTGCTCATAGCGAACACCCGGGCACCGTCGAGTATGGTGGGGGGCTCCGGTGTGCTTCTGGCCCGAGGATTTAACTTACCCAGCTTCAAACAACGGAGGCTTCTCAGAAATAAGATTTTATTTTTGTCCTCTCTCTATTTCTCGACCGACAGCAAGCTGAAAATAGAAAGGGACCTTAAAAATATTAGCCTCCGCGCCAGCTAGAGATGTCGAGGAATCCAAACATCTCGCTCAGGCTCTCTGCTGTTAACCCAGCCATAAGGAAGGTTAATTTGCCAAGAGAGGGCGGTTAACACGCATCACCGCACAAAATAAATGTTGCAGGTGGTCCAGTTTAAGGTTTCCCCACCATCGAGTAGCCATTCTCACGCATTTTCTCCCCCCCTTCACCCATGCTTTTGTTTTAATTTAATTTTCTCTAAACCTTCCATGCATATGTTATTTTCCCCGCACCGAGACCGATGGGGCAGCCACGGCATTGCTCTTCCGTTTGTGTAACATTCTTGAAGGAGAGCGAATCCCTGCATTCGAAGCGAGAGGGGCACGACGAGGCACGAGCGCGCCTTTCTTTTTCTTCTAGAATGATTTATTCTCGCTCGTCACAATTTCTTGCTATCTCGCTGGTTCTTGGACCCATTACGGATGGTGAGATACGGTATGCCTGCCCCAGGGGGGGTTTCATGCTCACCACCATTCCCTGAGCATTCCATCCTTTTGCACTCGTACCTTATCATCCATATTACGAATAGGATACGGTACCGTTCTTTCCTAACTTAGCAACCTTACTCGAGCGGAATGCCTTGATTCGTTCGTCCGTTGGTGTCTCCTCTTTTCCGTCGGACAAGCGCCGGAGGAGGGAAGTGAACCGGCGGGGATAATAGCCCGGAAAAACCTTTGCTACCGAGAGCCTGTTTCATAGAACATTGTCACCGGAAATTCTACCTTAGATGTAACCTCGTGTTCAAGGAAAGTCTGGAATGGAATTAAGGATTCACATAACGATTGCCTACAAGCTGGTCAAGAATGGGCCAAAATGTGACAACAGTCTAGGTTCTCGATGAGAGCGACAGGGACGTACCTAGTTACCGGGTCTTACTAACTTGATATCATTATCAACGACTTCAGCTGGAGAGCCTCGTTTCTGTCCATCCATCCTCACAGGGAACTGCGTTGCGAAATAATGTAAAAATGATTAACAAGAAACGGGAAAGTCCGCGGACGTTTACGCACACAAATGGTGGAGACAATAAAATTACTGCTCTTCCATTTTTTGTTTTTTTCTTCTTTACTTTTTTTCCCTCCATTCTCCTCAGGCACAGGAGTACGAGCGAACAGTTCGGGTATAGCACCGATTCACTTTTGTGCTCGAGTGAGGGGGATTAAAATCAAGCTGACCATACCTAAGTCACCAATCATTAATTTTTGAGCCTTTGATCCCAGAAGCCAAAAGACGCGAGAAGGAGAGCGACCGGTGCTTATGGCTCAACTAGCGAACAAGGTTCGCCATGGGACTTTGTACGAGTATTTCCCGGCAGCAAGCAAGCCCAAGCAGGAAAAAAAACGTGGTTGAAACGTGGAGGATCTGAGAATGGCGTAAAGAAAAAAAGGAAATAGGAAAAAGAAAAGAAAATTCAAAAGGTCCACTACATGCGGTGCCAAGGTTGCCTAGCTCCTCCCCTCCGAGCCAGTAATAGCTATGCCTCCCAAGCCACTCAGGTGACGATATCAGGTACGACTCCGGGCCGGATTCTGGAGGAACAGACTTTGGCCTTTGATTGGTCTGAGAATTGCTGCCCAGCAATGCAGGAATGGTTTTACTTGTACGGTATGTGTGTACGCCCGCTGGCCTAATGTTGCATCTCCGCGTTCTCTTTCGCGCCCAGGAGCAGACAAGGAATAGCCTTCTGTGGCTTTCTCAGAAAAGCCCTCAAGTAGGTATCCAGGACCATTCCACGTTAGACCATGCCCTCGGTCCTCAGGGGGGCGGGAGGGAGGAGAGGAGAAACCTATTTCGGAGCTCAAGCTGCTCAACGCTCCCGCAATACATACCGTATGAATTGCCCTCGTGGCTCAACCGCAAGTATCAAAACTGCCTGCCAACAGACTAGTAGCCCAAGAAATCGTTGAGGGCCTCTGAAAATAGGGTGGTAAAGAGAGAGTTATGATGCAGAGTATCCTTTCTTCGGTGCCGAACATCCCCGGGGCGAACCAACCCTTAGCAAACAATCTGCCCCGGGAGCCTAAGATATTGCTTCACATACCGGCACCGCGCAGTATGCTGTGTTTGGGTGCAACCGGGACAAGATAGTACATGTCTTCCAATTTTAGAGCGAATAGCCTTTCCGTCTCGGGGGTTAGTACTACCCTGGCGTCCACCCCCGAAACCACGTTTTTTTGACGAAAGCTTGGCTGTAGGAAAAACAAAGCAATACAGATTCGATATCTCCTGTTCCCTTCTTGCCGCCGGCTGTCGAGTTGGAGTGGGGCGGAAGCTGTTCGCCGTTGTGCACCGACCATCGGAAAGGGGTACTATACTATAGCAAGCGGGAGGGTAAGCATGAATGTGTCATGTGGTAAAGGCCTACAATGCTTTAGGGTAGGGCAGGGTCTCGGGGTGTAGCGTGGAGCGGAGGGAAGAAGGGAGGCGAGGGAGAGAGATCTGCGATGCCACGAGGGGAGAAGAAGAAACCTCACCGGACGTCGTTGGTGGTGGTGACCGACTTACCCTATTGCTCCTCCGTGTCTGTCCAAGGAGATTTAGCCAACCCTGATCATCATTTTACTTTTTCATCAGACTAATCTTCCGTTTTGTAAACTTGTGCGAGTTCCCTCAGGGATTATCGAAGTTACATCACAGTACCTGCAGGTTGAATGGGGGCGAGGCGTAACAAGTATCATTGATATGTACAGCACCCCTTCCAAACCAACCGGAACCAATCTCCAACCTCCAGCCTCCAAATCGATATGGCGAGGCGAAGTCCAATGAGAATGTATATTGTGCTACACAACTCCACTGTATTCAAGGGTGAGCTAAGCTTTTTCGGTCTTCAGGCATCCCTATCCGAAGTTATAACAGGTTACCATGTAGAAAGTACCCAGTACACCAGTACAATTCATTATCAGTAATATTAAATAACAACAGCCCAAGCACAATCTCACCTGTCGTGCAATGTCAGCTTCTTTTTATTTCAACCTCTTGAAACCTCACTTCTTTTCCCGTTCCTGCGCAATGTTTCGGATACGTCGCATGGCAAACTAGCGTACCGTAGCCGGGGATAGATGGAGGACTTATCTCTACCTTTTTGCTTTTATCTCGTACGACGGTGAGCGTGGAGATGCCTGTAGAGGCTAAGTTCGACACACTGATTTTACTTCTTTTTTTTCGGAGCCCGAAGTTCATTCCTATTCCTATATACGACGATGGTAACTGGGGGAAGAGGGAGGCTGGCCCTGCTTACCACCCCCACAAGAGGTCTCTCCGAATATCACTCGAAATTGACATAGGGCCAAGGTGAGAGGGGGACCAGGTGCAGATGCTATCTAAAGGCAAATGATGACATTCTGAAGGAAGATACCGTGTTTTCTCTACTACACCAACATCATCCGTCACCGACTGTAATATTATATTCCCCTTTCCAGGAAGGAAGGAAATGTAAAAAAAGCAAACAAGAAGGGCGTTATTCGCACTTGTCGCGTGTATAGCACGTTTACGGATCCGTGAAAAGGGCCGATGGGACCAGACGATGGATCGTGTCTCGAACTAAAGGGGGCTGGAAGAAGCCCTCCCCTACCCTCCCGTCCTGCTGTGCAGTAGGAGTGCCGTACGAAGACTCCTCCTTGCCTCGTCGGAAGTGTGAATCTCTGGCGGGAGCCGGGGGGTTGGGGTATATGAGCTTGGCTGCCATGTGTTGATGCAAGTAGATCGCGGGCTAGGCGCCGTTTGGTCCCGCGAATGGTTTTTTTCTTTTCTTCTTTTCTGACGGTTGGTGCCGTGGAATTTAGAGCCGGAGGGAAAACGTGGCTCTCCGATGAAGTGGATTCCGGCTTTCCACCTGTCAGGCCCAAATCCCTCTCTAGGCACTCTGTTTGGCGTGTACTCGAGTAGATACCGATACCGACACCCCTGATGTGCAATACCGGTAACGTATCCTATAGCATAGCGAGCCATGTGTAGGTTTGAGCAATACCGGTACCGGTAGGGTAGGTTGTGCTCAGTCAAAAAGCTGTATTCGTGGTTAGCGTTTGGGTGTACGGCTCACTGTGCCGTGGAACACGCTAAAAGAACATTCCACGGAAGCTTCTATCAATTCCCTCGAGTCTGGAGGCGAACTCTGCCATGTTTTGTGTGGTTAATCCAAACAAGGGGTATCCATGTGCTGATACTTTGCGGAATGCAAGGAAGACCGTTAAATGAAAAACGGGTTGACAGACAAAGACCAAAAGGGAGGACAAGAACAAAAAGCAACTCAGGAAAAAAAGAAACCACCGAGAATAAAAAGCAAAATTATGACTTGGTGCTAAGAATTTCGAATTGCGTCTATGTTTAGTCTCCCAGGGTGTCGGCTGTCATTGATTCCCCACTCCAATCCATGCTGAACTTGTAAGAGAAAGGGATGTTGAGGCAATCGGTCCCGCCGATGACTTTGAGGACAAGTCAAAGCACAATTCAACTTCTCAATACCATGAGTGCAAGTATTATTATCAACTTGGGACTGTTTTATCTTTACCTGTGTTTCTCTCTCTCTCTCTTTTTTTTTTCCATCCCTTCGTACACCACAAATCACAAAAACAAAGAACCCACCCCAGGGATCATGAGCGAAATAATCCAGCAGAAACCCCAATCACCAAACCTTGATCGGACCGGTTCCATTCCGGGGGTACAAGTATCGGCGGTTCCCTCGTGGCGACTAGGGTGTATGAGTGGTGAAGAAGTCTCGAGGAAGCCCTTTCCATGGATCAGCCGCTATCCTCCTGACGCACGGACGAAAGAGGGATGGCGAAACTCATTTTACGTTCTTCCATTTATTTTTCTTGCAGGCATTTTATCTTATTTCATTTTTTTCCTCAGGATTCCTTTTGTGATGGAAGTGAGAGGGAGGGAAGTGCAAAAAGGTGTGTGTGTGTGCGAGCATCCAATGTGTATGGTTGAGGTGCTCAGCTAAGCAACTCGCTTGACCAATCGTTGCCGGCAGCCCGCCAATGCGCGCGCGCTACCAAGTGCCGAATGTGGATAGCGCAACATGGCGTAATCGACGGACCTCGTTCGTTGGCCATGTGAGCAACACGCACCCCAAGGGACTGAGCAAAATACCGGTAGAGTGGAGATAAAGCAAAGCCTAATATCCTGGAGAATACGCCTGAAATATCGGAGAGGAGATCTTTTTGGTAATACTATCAGATCCTTATTACGATGCTCAATACAAAGGGCAGGATGAAGACCTGTTTGAAAACAAGGAGAAAAGTAAAATATCATGGTCCTGAAGGCCCATTGTTGAAAAGGGGATCTCTGTACTTCAGATGCATCACGTATATGTGGGCAACGTCTCAGGTGTTCGCGATGGGGCACCAGGCTTGGAAGATGTAGTGCTACCAGACGTGCCTACAGATTCAGGTACAAGTACGGTACACAAATAATAATTATTCTAGAAGCAAAGGGGGGGAAAAAAGAAAGAAGGAAAGAAGGAAAGAAGAAAAAGTTGATACCAGCGAAACATCGTGTATGGTCAAGCATGCAGCGGTCGAATCAAGAGCAAGAAGTGATGAAGACCTCACTCCCAGAAAGGTGGTTAAGCGATAGAAGCCTTTTTGGGTAGTACATTTCCGGATTGATACGAGGGAACGGGGACTCCGCAAGTCCTAGCTGCACAACTAGCAACAACCCTCAAGTAATTCCTCGAGATTTCATGTAGATGTGCGAAGCAGCATGTGCACTGATGCCGTTGCCAAAAAATCACCATGCGGGCAAATCAACACGAAATACATACTCGAGTACATTGGCACATCCTTGCAAAGGGTTCACCCGCAGAGAGGTGGCCTCAATCTGCCTCTCCCAATCGATAGGTTAGCGTGGGTTTTTAACGTGGGAACTCTAGCCAGATAGATACTCTCATTCTGTCAGGCGGTTCCCTGGTAATGGGGGGTGAGAAGTGTGGAACAATGGGGGTGCCTCCTCGAACAGTACCTACTGCCTGGGAGTACTTTTTTTGGTGATTGAAACAAGCGTGAGGCCCTCGAGACTCCCCCCGAAGTGATACATACGATCAGGCAATTTGCTGGATTGTTGAGGGCCTCTGACAGTTGTATCATCCTTTCCTATCAAGTACGTGCATGTCGTCTTCCGGAATACCCTAGCCGTATGCGGAGTACCTTTTTTTATGTTTATTACGAGGCGAGGTTGGGTTGTACAGAAACAAGCGACAACTCGAAGGATTCAGCGGAGATTATCGCAAGTTGACGACGAGCAAGGATTGTGGGGCCAGGTACGGCACCGTAGGATGGTCGGTTGGGTGGTGTGTGTCAATCAAAGACCTTCTATGGATTTGGCGTAGAAGGTTCTGAGTTTCGAGGCTTGACAGACCCCGCGGCGGCATAAGCAGCCTCTCAAAGTTGAGTGAGTGGGTGAGTGACGGTGAGAAAGTTCCTGTGGTGCGGTTGTTATTATAATACCATTATTATTATTAACTTTGTTATTATTATTATTATATTATTATTATTATTATTATTCAGACATACAACGGTCGCCGTGAGGTTTGTGGATATGCACAGTCTTGGTGCAGTTCTCTTAGAGAAAGCCTCTTCTCCCTCTTCTACCAGTATGTAAGCCATTATTAAATTTTGGTATTAAATTATTTGGTATTTATTTATTTACCTATTTATTTATTTGTTTGTTTATTTTGTCTTTGAGAAATTTCGCATGTCCGAGCAGCAGTGGGAAGGGGAGCCGCCCTTGGTTGGATAGAGCTTAGGTTACGGTACGTGTTCGCTGAGCGCGAACTTTGGCTTGGACCCAGCAGCTCGGATCCATCCACACCACTGTGGCACCCAAGTTATGCTGCTGACTTGAGTGCGAGCACTACGAGTACTCGCACTGGGGCAGCACGCTTCTGCTGGTCCTGCTTCTGCCTCCTCTTCCTCTCCCTCTGCTTCCACTTCTGCTGTTGCTCCACACTGGTCGCCGCTCCCCCTTCATATACAAACCGCGTATGTGCGTCTTCCTGTCCGTAAAGTGCTGACCTAGGTTTGGCCAAGGAGAGGTGAACCAAAGAGCAGTTCGTTGCTACCAAGGTCTCGCAAGAGGTTATGGAACAGTTACTTGAGGTTGACCAGCCAAATATATCCTTGTCTGTTCCGGTTAATGGTTCCTACCCTTGTACCCACGACCGCATCATATTGGATGCCGAGTCTCTCTCCGCCCCCCCCTCCTTTCAATTCTTTCTTTCTTCTTGCCTGGTCTTGCCTACCTGCCATGCCCTTGCCTTGCCTGTTCTGTGCCCTCCTTCCCCTTCCCTTCCCCTTCCCCTCCCTTCCCCTCGCTCGCCTGCACACCCTTAGACCGCTGCTCGGTCATACTCGAGCACTAAGAATTGTGGACACCCCTGCCCATCTTCTGCACGTAGTTTTTGCACAGACCATGATGAAGATGCCCTCCTGCGTGAATTCCGGGAACGCAGCAAACTCCAGCGCATGGTAAAATAATGCAGTAAATTTACCAGCCTGATCCCATACCATAGCATAATCCCCCCCCTCCCCCCCCTCCCCCCCCCGTGTTGTCTGGGAGGCTGTTACTTTTGGCAACGTTTGTGGGACTCGGTTATTGCTAGCAGAGAAGGCGCATGCCGAAGATGGGTGGTCGTCGTTACTGTGGAGGGAGCGAGGTGATGGAGCGCGGTGACTGTAAGGTGAATGGTAGCACGGGTTATTCCTTTCTATCAACCCATCCCCTTCCCTGTCCTAGACACTTTTTCTTTCTAGAAACCAGTTGTCGAATGAGGCTTTCGCTTTCACAATTTACAGGTCTCTTTTCTCACTTTCCTTGGTGTTTTTTGTTTCGCACTTTCTGTTCCTTCCTCCCATTTGGTGCCTGTATCGTATCAAATCTTTGCATCATTTTTCGTGTCTCTGTGCACTGCGCATTAGCAAGCAATGTGGTAACCCTCGAGAAGTAGTCTGCACCGCTTTGATCCTTCTCTTGCACGATCACTCAAACACGCCCTCTCTCTCTACCTTACCCTTTACTCTCCCTTCCTCTCACCATCTCTCTCGTTTCTAGGAATGGAATATTCGACCCTGGCCACACTGAATCCATCCACACTCGAACCCCATCCCTTGTTCACCAATAATTAATAAAACGGGCGGAAAGAGAGAGGAAGAGAGAGAGAGAGGGAAAAAAAGGAAAGAAAAAAGAAAAAAAAGGGAAAGAAAAAAAGAACCCGAAGAGAAGAGAGAGGAAAAGCCACCTTCGTACAAGACTATCTCTATCCATCACCGACTGCTAGTACGGTACCACCGCTATTGCTACACCTCCATACCACTTCAACTCCTACTGCTGTATCCATCTTCTACCCTTCCTCTTACCACACCCTAAGACCCCCTCTCTCCCTCAGAATATTTGCATCCCCCCCGCGTCATCAAATTTCTTTTCCTTTTTCCTTTTTCCTCTTTCCCTTCGTGCTAGTTCGCACCGGGTCTATAACAGGCCTGTCCTCCCCTCCGTCCCAAACTCACGAATTTAATATTTCTTACCTCTCGCCTGCTTGTTGCTTGACTTTTGCCGAATTGTCAAATCATCCGATCTGGGTTGCAACCATCTTTTCAGGCACCATCCACCTCGACAAAACCTACTGCCAACATCATCTTTCCCCAGGCACTGGTCCAGAGTATCGATTTTGGGGTTTCCACCTGCTAGCAATTGTGATTATACGCCTCATCACGACTCCGTAAGGCATTTCGTCTTGCTGCTGGCCGGAGCTTTATCTATTCTTCTACGCCCTCAAATTGGGTCTACTCCCTTTCACCAATCGACAGCCTGCTCCCAAAATTTCGATTTTCTGTGCTCATACATCTCACATTTGAAGTTGAGACCAGCCTAGTCCCATTCAGAAACACGCTGGTTTCCGGGAGTTCACGTCGCTTTCAAAAAGAACCGGGAGTATCCGACCAAGGCGAGCCAATTCCGAGTGTAGGAACAGTTGGCCGCCATTTCGGAAGGTGTTCAGAACGAGCTGGTTTGCTATCGGAGGACGGCAACGATCCGGGGGCTGCGCAAGTCAAGTTAGTCGGTCTGGCTGATTTCTATCGGTCCCAACCAATCTTCAATCGACCTTTTCCGCCCTGTACCGTTGGTCGATTATATAGTAGTTTACAAGTGGCTCGAACAGTTCTGAGGCTCACGAGAAAAGCACTTGCAGGCGATCAACAAGCTATACGTTACATATATCGGAGAAAGAAAGCGGCTTTTTTTTTGAACCTGCAAGTAAGAGGGAGAGGCTTATAACTTGACTTTTTGTTGTTGAGGGATAGACAGCGAAAGCTCTTTCAAAGAACCTTTTCCTCACAGCGGATAAGTGCAGTGACCTGGTGGTTGGGTTTAACTATAAGGGTTATTCGGCGGGCTAAGGCTCGGCTCTCATTAAGTTTGTAGGATTTTTCACTTGTTGGGTTAGACTCGCCAACTGGTGGGTATCGGGCTATTCTGACCTTGAATTTTGAATTCGTAACGTTTGTGATCTGCGCACTGGTCTGTCTGGGGGAGACCGAAAAAAAAAGAGAAAAAGAAGCTCAGTTTTGAGAAAACAAAGGTGGGTACCCGCAGAAACCTCTGACAGACATCCCTCTTTCTCTCCTCGCACCTCCCCTTCATTTTGTCTTGATCTCCGGTTCAGAACCACAGTGCACTCTTTCGATTTGATGGGTTTAAGTTGCTGATGGAAAGGTGCTTTGGGGTCTAGGACAAACACATCGCTTACAAGACAATTTTTGGGTTGCCTTGCGCTCTGATTCGAGAGGGGCAGGAGCTCCAGCTGGTTTTGCCTCGCACAGACTGTCTTTCGCCTCCAGAAAGATTTGTCCCCGACCCCCGCAAAAACGCTTCGCGTACCACAATTGAACCTTCTTCCCGCAAACCCTCACTTCCCTTGTAAGCATACTCTGATACGAGTCCGCGGTTGCATTCATTATCTCATCATTAACTCCTCATAGTGTCCTCAAACCTTCTCAGGTATTGAGAACTTTAAAGGCTCCTCCCTTCCCGCCAACTGGACCCTTCGATCGTCTCTTGTTTTTCATCTTGTCGAATCTTTTAAAAACCTCCAACCAACACGGAGAACGGTTTCTCCACACTTAACATGGACCTAACCAATATTTTGAACACCAAGGATGCGGCCGCTGCAGCAGCAGGCGCTGTGGCTCCACTTACTCTCCCTTTGGACATGCAGAAGAACCCCTACTTGGGTAATTCGGGCGCGCATCCCCACAGTCCCGCTGCATCGGACTTCGTCTCGGATAGAGAAGGGTCGCCTCATTCATCCACTTCACCATCGGCTTCGGAACATTCACCTGGTGCCTACCCATTACCAAGTAATACTTTCGTCTCTGCAAATGGGTCATATTCGGGTGTACCCTCTGGTGCAGCTAATACGGCAGCGCGAGGTCCTGGTAGGCCATCATCAGGGGATCCTTACTCCAAGGCATTTCCTTGTAGCGTGTGTAGCAAGGGGTTTGCACGCCGCAGTGACCTCGCTAGACATGGTAAGTTGCGTTCGGTAAAGTTCTTCAATGAGTTATTTTCTAATTATTCCTCAGAACGAATACATACTGGTGTTAGACCACATGTCTGTGACTACCCTGGCTGCGATAAACAGTTCATTCAACGGTCAGCGTTGACTGTGCATGCTCGTGTCCATACTGGAGAGAAGCCTCATATGTGTGACACTTGTGGAAAGGTATTTTTAGCCCTTATTTTTTCAATCTGTTTCGTTTACTGATTTTTCGTGCTCCAAACAGCCATTCAGTGACTCGAGCTCCCTGGCTAGACACCGTAGGATACACTCAGGGAAGCGCCCGTACAAGTGCCCTTATGCAGACTGTCAGAAGACGTTTACTAGGTACCGAACTCCGTAGTTATAGGCGTTGAACAGACATCTAACCCTTTGGCAGACGAACTACACTCACTCGTCATCAAAACCATCATACTGGGACTATAAGTGAGGCAGCGGCGGCTACAGCAGCAGCACTGGCTGCCAGACCTACCTTACCGAAGCCCGGGAGGCCACCAAGGTCGCCCAGTGCGCGTCCTTTGGGGCGCCCTCCAAACGATTCAAACCCAAGCTCAGCGCATTCAACACCTTCACCCGGTCAAAGACATGCTTCTCTATCTCCATCAACAGAACTTCCTGCGCCATTCTCGGCTCACCGCCAAGGCGGAGATTATCATTATCGACAAAACAACATCACCTCCCATCCCTCGGTTTCTTTGATGAATGAGTTGCAGCCTCTGACACCCCGTCCTACACCCACGACGACACCAACGATATCCTCCGGAATGGTTCCTGCGGGGCCTCGCCAACCTCCAACCTCGAACCCAACTTTTATGTCATCATTGCCACCAATTCTTGAGCCTCCACCAAAGCCTGACGCGCAGCGCCAAGGCAGTCCACATCTCTCTGGAAACCCTCACATGTCCGCTGCTGGGAGTCCACATATGTCCCATCCCAGCCCTCACTTTTCTCCCGGGTATCGCTCGCCCTCGTATCACTCATCCGTTTCCGAAGATCCAGTATTTTTCCCACCTCATCACTCTTTCCAATCTCCGGCTCTAGGCTCGCACTATAATAGTGAACATCTCCGAAGATCTCACTCAAGTGATAGTCTGAGCTCTTATGAGCAAGGGGGTGTAAGACTGCCCGCTGTATACCCATAATCTCCTGGATTATTGGCGTAATTGGGAGCAGGCTTTGGAACAATTATGCCCACGAACTGTTTCTAGTGGCATTGGGGATAATTATAGACAATTTTTGGCTCGAACATAAGGGGAGGGTGTACCTTTTTTATTATCATTTATAATATTTCCCTGTTTCCTACTCTCCGGTTGCATATTCCTTGTTTCTTGCTTTGTTATATGGCGTGGCGTGTTTCGTTTTTGCTATAGAGGCGGCGGGACTTAATGCCCACATCTTTGGCGTGACTGAAGTCCATTTTAAAGCCTTACTCTGGGAATCGGTGTCTGACGGGCCCGGTTTACAGGTAATGGTAGCTTTGGTATTATGTGGTTCCCATTCCTGTGTTCTTATGTTCTTATGTCCCATTTTCTACTTGCGAAGCGCCGATGTGGCTTCACATAGTGCCATTACCTCCTTTGTAATATCGAGAAGCGCAGGGTGGTTGTGCGAAGAGTTTCCGGCTTGATAGGAACTGCGGTCGGAACAAAGTCCGCGACAGCAGGTGTTGGGGAATTAGTGTCCCTAGGGTCCTCGATCAGGCTGTTCCATTGGCCGAAAGCTCTCTTGCGCATCTTTTCTTATTTCGTCTTAGATTTCTTTCCCTTTCTCCTTCCTCCTTGATGAGTTTCCTCCCCCCCCCGCATTCAATCCCAGTACCATGGGAATCCCCCGCAGGGAGGCCACGTAAGATGTGAGCATTTTCGAAAGCAATCGGGGCCTTTTCTTCCCTGGTATTTTCTCTCCCCCCTTTCCTTTTTCCTATATTCGGTTCTCATTTCCTCGTCTTGGATATAAAAGGTGGTGACGAAGGTTTATGACCTCATGATAACTTGCAAAGTTGGATTTTCTAGCAAATAGAGGTCCCAACTCTATGTTTTTAGTGTTTTTCCCTCCGTTTTCTTTCTGTAACTTGTTGTATGATCCTATTTCCTCCCTTCTTCTTTGCGTCCCCTCATCTTCTACCACTGTTGCTACTCTATCTTATGGCTGGTATGTGTTTGCTTTCCCGCATTCTTAAAAGGTCCGGTGGTCGGGGTGTTTTTTTTGATACAAAAAGAGTTTTAGCTGTTTGAATGAAATAGAAGTGACAGATTGTGATTGACAGAGTTGTTCCTAGTGCTATGCTGTGTTGTGATCCTCGTATCCTTGGTGGGTGGGTTTGAGCAGGTTTCTGAAGGGTTGTTTGTCTGGCGGTGGTGGTAGGTCCGGGGTATAAGTAGCATTGTCCACTCACTCATCCGTGCGCTCACCTCAACCCCCCACCTCTGTGAGGTCTCGTGACGATCCATCCATCCCTCCAGCCATCCAACTATTCACTCATGCGGCAAGGGGGTAGTCCATAAGGCGCAGAACAGCCGGAGGCGGATATGCGAAAAGGAAATGGGAGCTGGGGAAGGGATGGATTATACTTAACAATTGCGCTAGTTTGCATCCGTCTGTTTGTCAGGGGGTAAGTTGGTAGGTAGTGCTGCGAAGGGGAAATGTCCACCCGGGAAGGAACCTTTTTTTTCTTTCCCTCCTTCCAAAGTTTGCTTTTTATACTACTCCCGCCCATCTCCTGGTAATGAAGCAAACAAACTCACCAAATACCCGGTAAACCAGCCAAGAACAAACAGCAACAACGACGACCAACTTTTTTTTTCCAATCCCACCTTTTTCATCCCTTTCATCCCTTTTCTCCCTCCCTTCCTTCCCTCGCCGTTGCCCGCCGTCCATGGTACGATACACCTGCCTGCCTACCTACCTACCTACCTGCCTATCCTCACCCCACCATACCGTCGCACCACATCACCTCACATCATCACCACATGTACTGTACTGTACGCTACCCTGCCCACCCGTTATACCTACCTACCTACATCAATCCGTCCATCCATCCATTCACCTCATCATACCATATCATCACATCCCTCCCTCCCTTTCTCCATTCTTTCAACCACATATGCATCACGGTATTTTGCCCATCTGTGCCCGAAAACCCACAACCAGCTCCCACCCAACTCGACCCGGGAGTGGCAGGGTAGGTAGGGTAGGATAGGAATACCGGTACGGTAGATGGAGTTATCGTAAAAGCCCCCCCCCCCCCCACCCCCCAAGCTAGAACTGCAATACATATCGTATAATATATATATATATATATATATATATGCATATAGTGTCCATACCTGATAACGTGGCTTTACGGCAAAATAAATAATAATAATAAATAAAATAAAATAAAAATGCAAAATTGGGTTATGATATTATTATTATTATGATGCCACACCGTACCAATATAATCGCCCAGTTTTGTTTGTTTGCTGTTGCTTTTATTTTATTTTATTTCCTATTCCGCCCGGCGCCCTCCCATGCAGGCGCATATCGATATGGATATGTGTATAGTACGTTTCATGCTCCCGATCTTTTTTTTTTTGCATGTATTGTGCCGAGAGGTTTGTCTGTCCGTTTTGTTTGCCTGTTTGTCTGCCTGTCTGTTATGTTGTGTTGGGTGGGGTCCGTCTCCCCGGTTTCCCTTCCCCCAAGCAAGCAAGCAAACGTCGTAAGCAGTTAGTGTTATACAAGTATAGCAGTAGCAACTAAAACCAGTTAAATAGTTATCCTCGTTCGGGGGTTTTTTTTGCTTTGTACCACAATGCTTCCCATCATACAGGAAGCTTGTATGATATGGTTATAACAGCGCTGTAACTAGCACGACGGATAAATAAATAAATAAATAATTTGGATGCTGTTTTGGTTGGTTGCGGTGTTGTGTGTATGATAAGTATGATAGGAGGGTTGGTATTATACGGTATGATTAAAGAAAAGTATAGTACGGGTATGATACGATACGTACAGTTGAGTTGGGGGGTTTTCCTCGGCGGTGGGCCGGATGGGGAAGGAACCTAATGTGGGTAGGTTATGTATGAACCGTGGGTTGGCGGGGTTGGGTTGGGTTGGGGGTTTTTTTTGTTTTTTTGGTCGGAGGTAGGTCTGGCTAGAATTGGGTGATCTTCTGCGGGGGGTGGTATGGTATGGTATGGGAAAAGAGGTCGGGATGATGGAGTGAGAGTGAGGGAAGGAGGGAGAAGGTGCTTTAATATGGAATTTTTGTCTTGGGTTGTCTTTTTTTTTGATCTGCTGGCCGTTTTTACCTATTTTCCTCCCCCCCCCTCCTTCGGCTAATGGGTAGAAAAAGGTAAGGCTTCGGGGAGGGAGAGCCTGGCTGGAGTTGGTGATGGTATAACTGATACCCGTTTCAAGGCTTGGAGTATGTGCAGTACCATAATATTATTTTGTTTTATTTTCATTTTGACGAGTGAGAAGGAAAGAAAGAAAGAAGGCATCGTACAGATCATGGGGTTCGAAATAATTCACAACAACTGTTCACAAATTTCGTGACATAAATTCCCTCCGCCCCATAGCCGGATACCTCTCTTTTCCCCGGCGACTGCCTCTTTCGAACCGCCTCGCATAAAGCCCCATATCCGGAGATTCCAAAGTTGGACTTATCGTATCATAGTGCGATTCATACTTGCAGGTTGGGTGGGCTGAAAGATTCCTCCATATGCAACAGTTTGTTTTCGAAATTGTATTTACCACGAGTGCCATAAAGATACGGTAGGGGGAGGTGTGCCGTGCGAGTAAGGTTATGAAGCATAATAAAGTGAACCATGGTGTTTGGCCGGTCGGCCAAATCTGGATCACTTCTGTCATTCGGATAATAAGAAAATGGGGTAAAATGGGGCGGAGAGCAGAGGGGCCCTTTATCTCGCCCTACAACAATATGATCTTGATCCATCTCCCAAGTGTTTGGTAACAAGTGCCGTGATATTGTCAGTCTGATATGAAAACGGCCCGCATTTGGTAACACCCCGGCAATGTAATGGTTGTGATCCCATGTAGATCCTCATGTGATATATGGCGAATTCTAGTTCTGTCCGCCTTCTGATTTGCCGCTCGGGCGTATCAAATTAACCCCCGTGCTTTACCCTCTGGGTGTGCAACGCCATCTCAATTTTGTCACTCAGCGCCATCGCTCTGCGCTCCATCGATGACCATGATGTGTTGATTTCGGATAATAGTACAATTGACCGGGATAAGAAACCGGAGACAGATACCCCAACTGAGCTTATCAGGTATTAGAAAGGAAAAAAAAAAAAGGAGAAAAATTCCCAAACCAGGTATCTATCGTGTTCCAATTATATTAGCAGGGCTAAGCTTACGGTAGAATAAAAAAAAGTAGAAGAGGGAATAAATACAGAAAAAAGCAAAGAAACAAATGGCATGAAAATACGCAGCGACTGATGGATTTTGGAAATTTCTCATTCGCCTCGGCAGATAGCGATGAATTCCTCTTTGCTAACTATTTCGCACAAAAGCCATGTCAGCAATTCACTTCATATCAATTTCGACCAACTGGAGGGTTGAGACAAGACAGGGATGCTAAGTCGGAAACATACTCATGCCGTCGTTATCGATATCGAACTCCTCAATCATAGCCCTCAACTCCTCTTCTTCCAATGTTTCCCCGAGCTCCCTCGCTACCCTTCTCAAATCCTCGATTCCTATCTTCGATTCTTGGCCCGTTCCCCCACCGGCAGCGTTGGCGAATAGGTCGAATGCCCTTAATATCTCATCTAGTGGATCTCTCTCCAGAATCTTCTGTGTCATGATGGAGGTAAATGCCTCCTGAGAAATGTACAGCCTACTTGGCTGCGCACTAGGCTGAGCCTGTTGTCCAGGGCCAGGGGTGCCGTGTTCACGAAGAATTTGCAGAAGCTCGGGTTTGGGAACATCAAATCCAAGAGCCTTCATTGCAACCTATATTTAAACCCAAAGTTTCAGTTGCGAGCATTTTGTTGGAGTGGGAGGGTTTAGAATATACTAACCTTGAGTTCGTGGTAGTCGATCATGCGGTCCTTATCAAGGTCGAAGAGGTGAAACTGTAGCATCATGAAACCGTAAGCGAATTTCGAGCCATATTTTCCTATGCGCGAAGCACGAAACATAGAATGCACTTACAGCCTCATTAATCTCAGCCCTTTGTTCCTCGCTCAGTTCCACTACTGTGCCTCGCTCCTGGGGACGCTGCTGCTGGGAAGTAAGGTCACGGTCTCTTTCACGGTGGTGCTGGTGCCCGGTACCACCTCTTCCCCCGCCGGTGTTTCCAAATAGGCCCCCGCCCAGAACCGACCCACCGAGAGGATTGTTCGAGGCACTAGCTGTAGGAGGGGGCGATTGTCGTAGGCCTTGACCCCGACGATTGCGACCACCGGCAGGTGGAGCAGTTGCCTGGCGCGGATTGTTTGGAGCTGAAAACATTGGAGTATTGCCGTTGGTGTTTGTGTTGAGAGGGTGTCGTGTTTTCTTGGAGGGGAACGTGCCAATTAGTTTGACGCGAAGCGAGTCAGGTGACCAGAGTCTCAAAACAACAGACTTGCGAGCTGATGACGGATAGTTTCTGGGATACGGGGTGGTTAGAGAGGAATCTTAATCGCAACGTCGGCCTGCAACGTCGACCTGCTTTATGAAAGGAATTTGCAAAACGCAAACCTGGTTTGCTTGTGCTGTGTTGCCTTTGCTGACGTTTTCGCGGTTGCTGCGTAGAGCTGAGACCTTAGAAACCGGGGGTGTATCATATGGCGTCACTCGTGATGCCTCCCAACTACCGTAAAAACTGGAATATCATAATTGAGTCGTCTGCTATGTCGTTGAGAATTCCCTACCTTAGAAAAGGGGCCAAAAACGCGGCAAAAGAAGAGCTGCTCAGCCCCCCTGAGAGACATAAAAAAACAAAAAAGCATCAGGCCTTACCAGTGGGGGCAACTCTGACTACACAGCACACGACTCGATCATTCTAGTTTTTACGGTAGTTGTCGAAGCATTATTTCGGGGTGATGGAGGATACAAGTATGTCCGGCTACTTGCCGTACTACCCGCTGAATCGGGATTCGGGAAATGACAAGAGTCACATCGATGTATCTAGGCACCGCTTTTTGGTATAAGCAGGTCTTAGGTTCATGTATCGGACAGGAAGTTAAACAAGCAACGATATCTACTTTCTACCTGACACATAGAAGGCTATCGGAGAGGGCGTAGCCCACTAGTCTACATGCCAGAAAGATCGCGCCTTGCCGATGGAGAGGAACGACTCTATTCGGTGCTGTACATGTTCTGCTTGCACAATGGAGATAAGAATGCAGAGCCAGCGGATTATGTAGGAATGAAAAATGAAAAATGAAAAAGCCTTGAATGCAGCGTTAGGAACTAAGTTAGGGGTCTCGATTGGTTTTTGTTTACTTTAGTAGCTGCCGTTCAAGGAAGACCGGAAGGGTGGTGGGGGGCTTGACCCTCAGAACGCGCCCCCCAACATATCTCAAGGCTCTGGAGAGTCATCACACAATGAATGAAAACTCTGAGAGCCAGTATCAGTCTTCAAAGGGGTTTTCATTTATATTATATTGGTGATATAGGTAAGGCATGCGATTGGACAGCACCAGAAAGCATGGGTCCCTTGGGTGGTAAATTACTTCCCTGTGGGCTGACACTTTTATGAACTTATAAGGAGACCAAGAGTCTGTGTGACACTGGTGAAGGTGCGATTTGATGGCAGCTCCAGGAGCAATAGCCCTATGAGCACAATCCTTGTACAACCCCACCGACTGGGAAGGTCATATATTTATCATGCACCTATTATATCCCTGCGGTTTTTATGGTTAGCCTAGCGCCGCCGGACTGAACTGCTTTCCCAGCCCACAAGACAACTGCCTGAGTGGTTAACCGGTGAGGAGTGGTACGGTATAGGAGTGTATCGAACAGTCCTACCCATTAGACTCACCCCTTTGAAGTGTCTGCTGGCGAAAACCTGCAAGTGTTGTGAACTTGGACATAGCATGGACTTCGCCTCATCTATCTTAACTCCCTGAGTTCAATCCCTCCTCCCTGGAGCCAACCGGCGGTCCAGGAGTTCTGTTTGTGTAAGCGGTAGGAAAGGTCCTAGCTTAGTTGGTGCGCTTACCGCTTACCACCCCTGCTATCTCCCGTCTAGTCACCCGAGGGACTAGCCTTCACCCGGCCGAATTCCCAGTATTTTTTAAAAAAACCTAACCTGCCGGAAACCTGCAAGAAGCCCCCAGCCTCCCTCCCACTCTCCAAGTTCACCTAGAACACAATGCCCTCGGCAACTTCCCACAGTGCCCTCCTTTCGGGTAGGGCCGACCCCCAGGATGGCATCATCCAATGGGGATGTGGCGAGTGCATGTCCGCGATTGACGTCGCTTTCTGCTCTCTTCCAAGTTTAGGCGGATGCCTCGCCGCTGATTGTAGCCTTCAGGATATCGGTGGAGTGCAGTAGGTGACGCCCGGGTTCGGCTCCTGAGGCAAGATTGCCGAACGAGAATTCTGGCTTTGAGCAAGGGGGGCCACCGACGTTGGAACCCGGCGGTAGTCGGAGAATGATTTATTCTCTACCTACGACCGAAGGTTTATATAATAATATTATTATTATTATCATAGAAATACATGACTTTCAAGGCCCGCTACCGGTTCACTCAATCCTACTACTTAGCCCTAACACACATGAGGATACACACACCCGTACTTACTGCTAGCCTAAAACCTAACAAACGAGCATTTCTTCTTTATTGTTGATGCTAAAAACTTCGCGGGAGAACGTGAAGTGAGGCCAGTACTATTTGTTGACCTGGCCTTGTGAATATGTATAGTATGTTGATGTGTGGTATTGGTTAGGTGGATGGGCCCACACCAGTGTAGCTAGGTTTACATCTTGGGTGTCCCTAGCTATCGTGATGGAAACCGGGCATTCACTCCAGCTACAGATAGGCTTAATACCCCTAGGATAGAGAAAGAAGGGGTTGCCACAGAATGACAGGCCCCTCCTATCCATCAATGTTCTGCTGAGCAGTCGGAAAATTCCCCTTCATGTTTCCCAAAGCGGATGCGAGTGAGCAGCTATGACCACTCACACCCACCCTGTCTGCTAGGAGGGTTGAAATCCCCTTCATAACCAATGCACGTTAATAGAATAGTTCTTCTCAGGCCCTCAATCTGTTAGAGATGGGCTCGTCGAAAGCCGTCCTAGGGTCTGGGGGGAGGCCTCTACTAGTCCTGGTATCGTAGAATAATATTATAATCTAAGGTACCAGCACCAGTCAGAGCCCGTATCATCTGCTCGGATGTTGCAGGGTGTTACGGGGAGTCTAAGCGTATCAGCCTATCCCCCCCCCCCCCTCTCCCCTTCTAGTGGTCGGTGACCTGCTCGAGCCCCAACATATACATCCACTATTCCAGAAATCATAGATGGTATGCATCCTGACCAACCGAATACCAGGGAATCTCAATAGCGTTCGGAATCCACAGTTGCTCCTTTCCCCCAAATCAATGGAGACAGAGCAACTCCTTTCTTTACTTAAAAGAAAGGAGAGAAAGAAAAAGAAAAAAATCCGCCCGATCGCGGACCTCACCCCTAGGGCCCTTAGGGGTGAAGGTCTAGAGTCGGTTACTACCTCCTACTGCCTCCCAGTTCCTGTAGGTCGCGACCCTACGTGATAGGTGAGAATAACTCCCTTTGAGGGGAATTGAACTCCTGGGCTCCTGCTAAAGTGCGCAGGAGATTATTTGCTTTTCAACATAATAACCACTGCGCCAGCTAGGCATTTTCACATCATATCTCTACAAGAAGGAATACTTATC
>Ga0307513_10002778_pt1 | contig 24048 bp, 29 predicted proteins | sample 15_EM_MG_FD_202174 | JGI IMG/M metagenome (GOLD analysis project Ga0307513, IMG submission 202174) | Populus trichocarpa ectomycorrhiza microbial communities from riparian zone in the Pacific Northwest, United States - 15_EM | ecosystem: Host-associated > Plants > Roots > Unclassified | place...
ATGTTCGTGCGGCCCGTCGAGACTATCACAATAGTCTCCGGGTTCTTAGAACGTAGGCTCTCGTAGAGGAGGAGTGTGTGTAAAGAGAGTAAAGCGTAATCGTATTGCAATATCTTGAAGTATAGAAAAGTACTTAGATGGTTGCGTGAAGATCCTATCTGCTTGGGCGATCCCAAGTCCCTTTTATAGGCATCTTCTCACAACCCTAATCCTGGTGACTTATCACCTCGCGTTACATGAATCTCTATGACTCATAGTGAGTCATAGCGCGAAACCCATTGATGACTTACATGAGTCATCGCGCAATATTCCGTTAACCAATCATAACTCATAAACCAAGTCATGTGCTCAAATGACTCACATGGGTTAAACCTACGACTCATAATGTGAGTCATGTGCGAAAGTCATTACATTTTATGACATCACTATCGTGAGTCATGAAACAATCAACCAATCAATATATAACAATGACTCGCGAGTGCGCAGTCATGTGAGAACTATGAGTCATGTGACGTCATAGCGTGAAATCCAACATACCTTATGACTCATAATTATGAGTCATGTAAAATCTTCCTTGCTTAGTCACGATTTGTGACAATTACGCAGTTTATCGGCAAATCTACTCAGCTATACTAAGCTTCTAAACCAGACTGCATACCTCCATGATAAGAAATCCCCACTTCCTTCAATGCATGGGCACTACCCACAGCCAACCGTACGGGATCCTCTTAAATCGTGACCAGACTCACACTTCTAGAGTGCACTAAGAACCTTTGGTAATGACAGTATGGACAGGGTAGCCTGTGTAACAGGTTTATTCCTGTCTAACGAAAATACAATAGGACCGGCGGTAGACCTGCTAGCGCTGGTGCTAAGGGAGGCTTCAAGGGACCGGAGGGAAGAGATAATTGTTGAAAGACAAATAGAACTCAGGGACTCAGGGATTGCCGATCAACCAAGTGTATTCTTAGACTGAAGGTCTGTCGAAGTCTGCTGTCTCCTGCTAGCCAGGAGACTGGTTTAAATACAAAACCCAAGAGCGATAGCCTTCCTGCAATCACAATCATTACCAGTAGCTGCGCACATACCGGAATCCTGTAATCCTGCAAGACCAAAGAAAGAAACAAACAATGCCCAGCCCTCGCCAGTGTTACATGACCATCCCATACCGGGAATCCTAAATATAAACTTTCAACAAAGCAAACTAAACATAGCTATATGATAGCATAGCCTATCTGACTCAGAGACAGTGGCAGAGCTGAAATCAAATCAAATCAAATAAACCAAATATAAATCAAGTAAACATAGAAGATCCTGCACTGCCCGCTCTTGTGTACCGTTACCGGAACATGTACACATGTTACAGCCTGGCACTAGGGTTCGTTACGGGGCGGGGCGGGGGCGGGTTTTCACTCGCCAGACCCCGCCATTACACCGGGCCGGAGGGGGTATGTTGCGGGTAATCCCCGCCCTGCCCCAGTCAGGGGCCCACCCGCACTGATTCCCTGGACGGGGCCCCGTTTGTTAGCACCTATTTTGAACGGGGACCCGTCTGGGCTATGGGTGGGGCGGGGGCCAGAGCGGGGACAGGGGCAGGGAATGCCGAAAAAGACACCCCGCCCCAGGCCGTTGAGTGGGGCGGGGCGGGGAAAAGGGCGAGGGGCCCGCGTTTTTCGGGGCCCTGTCCGCCCCGTAACGAACTCTACCTGGAACTGGCATTGGAGTGGCTGTCCTGGAAGCTTTGCAGGTTCCCCAGTTAGCTTGCAAGCCCTCTACAGTCAATCATACTACTACCTTGAGATCAACGAATGCCCATAGGTGGTTCCCAGGGGTTATCCAGGTGGTGTACCAGGAGCGGGTTACTGGCATACGACTTAAATAGTATCCTGCGAAAAGCTTTGTGGTCTGATAGACATCCACAAGATATATGGTGTTGTGGAGGTGTTCCTATAGATCTCACTACACTAGGAAGCACAAAGCTACACAGATCTACCGTGCTCTCGCACTATACCAATGCTGGGGCTGGAGTGGGGTGTTAGGAATATTGCCTCAAAGTTAAAGAAGATTCAGACCACTCCTATGCAGTTCGCAGCCTGTTTCACTGGCATACGATACACAGCAGTCCTATACACCTCTAACTGCTCCACAATAGTGGGATAATGTTCCCCTAAATGCACAGATGACATTGTCAGTCAAGGTAGGACAACTGGGTCCCCAAGATTGGGTAATAATGTTCCCAAGGTAGGCTAACTTCATCCGTTCATGCCTTTATTCGCCTCTGGAGTCTATGAGACTAGGTATAATGATGCTCTGGAGACCTATGCAACATTTACCATGGTTCCTTAACTTTACGTGAGCTTGCCCTTTGAAGGTTACCCTGTCCAGCAGGGACAATTTGGGCTTCCTGGCTAACCCTGTCTAATCCTCTGTCACCCAGTCACTATCTTGGCACTTGCCAGTGTACCAACTCATTCCTACCAGTAGTATACCATGTATAGTGGTCTAGTCTCAGTCTGATTACCTCTTGGTATACCATACCGGCTTGAGTCTGGTGTACTGTAGCTACCTGTCTGTAGGGCTTTTCCAGTTTTGCCCTGTTTTGGTTCGGATGGTAGTAAGGAGGATAAGCGATAGGGGGAGTAACTTACAAAGCAGTCATGGGGAGATATTTGAATATTTTTTGTAGTTTTCTATGTTAGTTTCCCTGCTTCACTCTTTTACTGTGTTGGTTTCCCGTAGCTAAATGCGAGGTGGTAGACGGTACTGCCAAATAGGTTTTATATTTCTCAATTTAGAAGAAGAGGAGGGTTGTCCAGTAATATGATATTTGCTGTTTCTGGGCTCACAAGTGAGATCTGGTGACTGGAGGCATCACTGCTGGTCATGGGAGAGGGAGTATGTATCCTTAGCCCAACAATAATAAATAAGCCAAAGACCCAGGAAAAATAAACCAACCAGCAGTTTTATGCTCACTGCATATGGGCCTTCATGAGGAAAAAGTTTATTCCACTTCCTGTCGGTCAGACACAAAGGAAGCACCGGAGGTACAGGGCGTAAACTGCCATGCGGGATACGAGGTGGATCCGACGGTGTGTCCAGAAGATTCGCTGAACGTCCCATTGTGTCCTAACAATGTCCTGAAACGCACCGCACGTCCTGTGCGTCCTGAGGCCTTCCGCAGCTAGCCGATCATGTTCTGACATCTTCTGACGCTCGGGTATCACATCCTTACGCCTCACGACGCTAGGCCATCATCTCCTGCTGCGTGCCGATGGTAGGTCATCGTTTCATGATGCCAGCTGACCGTCTGTTGTATGCGCCTTCCTCTTTCCGATATCTCTATCCTTCCTCTCTTCGACCTAACATCTGGACTATTTACATGATCCTTCGGGACGCCAGTTACTTCTTGTTGAGCCTTCCAGACTCATCGTACTCCCGCCCTCCAGCCGGACACGCTGATCACATAGCTACTATTCTGGACCTCTTCCTCACACTCTCCGATGTTCTAGATTCAAGTTTGTTTTCTTCAAATTATCATGATATTGCTCATAATTTATTGCCGTCATCCTGACCCCCTATCCTACATTATCTACTATGATACTATGTGACTATTGCATATGACATTTATTACCCCGGCTTCTGTGCATCCCGTCACTAGAAAAGAAATTAAATATCCCTACACGTACCACCTCCCCTAAAGCACCTTCCGTGGTATTCGTACCATCCTGCCAGCCACGGGTTTCTGGCAGCGCTCCCGGCCCCACTTCTCCGCTCGGAGAATCCTCCATGCTGAGCGATAAAGCCTTGCTCAGTTGAGAGATGACAGCGCCCCCTGCATTGTTAAGACCCATGATTCGACATAGGATCCGAATCCACCAAGGTTAGCTTCCAGTCCACGGACGTTTGACTCAGATCAGTGATGTTTTGGTCTCCAGCAACGAATTTTGACAATCTTTGAGCCTTCCCAGGCCGCCGACGTGGCTGTCAATCAGAACCTGTCTCAGTAGGGCAGGATCTCCTGGAGTCTGGTTGCCTAGCCGAGGCTTGAGGTGTGTATAAACTGCGTCATTGTTGTCTGCAAAGCCCTCTCCCCACTCCTGCCTGATCCTATACTATTTCTCAAGCCTCTGGGTGATCTTCTGATGTAGGTTTAATATAAACATGTCCTGCCTCCTCCAGGTGAACCCTTATCATGTGTTCTTCTCCCGGATAAAAAGATCTTGCATTTTTCACCATTAGGGGACACGGTTATCAAAAAACAGGGAATGTTTCTGACTCTGTCACCTCCAACTATTTCCGCATTGAATTTGGAGGGATTCTTACATAACTCCGTTTGCGATGCCCGTATTGAATGGCAGAGTATTGCACATGTCGGACAGACCATCGGATATTTTATGCATTTCAGCAACTTCGGTCCAGCATCCCTCCCATTTGGATTCTGTCTAAATACCTGCCGTATAGAGCCTCCGCAATCTGGGCGGCAAGGAACCAGATGGTTAAGTCCCACGTTCTTTCCGTCATTACTCATGTCCGCCGAAGTCCAATGGGTGGGACTAACCTCATATCCATGGGGTGGGCACATGAACCTGTCCGGTTCTAGCAGATAATCAACCCAGCACGCTATGGCGGTAGGTATATCTGGCCGCAGATAATATAGCTGTCTGATATTATGCTTCATATGATATAAGAATTGCTCTCGCACTGCAGGATGTTTTTGACAGAGATGTAAGAGTCAGTGAGCGACACTACACCTTATCACCTCCAGCTGAGTCAACTAACCTGCCCCATACTCTCCTGTGATGGCTCAATATTCCCAGCAACCGAGGTTGTTTCCAGTGCCTTGCCCCATACCGTGTATATCCGATAGGTCAAAGCAACCCACTTCAGCAGTGGGTTATCAAAAAGTGTTGACCGGAACATGAGGGCCATCGCCTGCGCGAATATGCTCCACTCAGGTGGTGTACCGGTATTTCGCCATGAATCTGTTGCCGGCCTGGGCCACCCTGGTCGTGGCATACCTGGTTCACCTACTGGACTCGAGGATCTGACCCCAGATGTAGTACCACTATGGGTGGCTAGCGGAGATGAATATCCTATGCTTCATGTCGGAAAGGTCAGGGGCCTCTTGGGTTCGCCACTGATTATGCGTCCACAATTTGCTGGTGTCAGTCTAACGAGAGGTTGTTCCGGTGATCCGGAGGTGCTTGAGATTCGCACCATGGGTCGCTGACCGTTTCCCTGCCCATGAGATACCGCCGACCTATGATGCTGCCCGGATGTTGTTCACTCAGAAATGTTGGAGGCGTGAACTTCAATCTCAGTCTCAGATTCAGTTTCATCTGCACTGAAAGGGTTATGGTATTCATCACTGCTATCGTTGCTTAAAAGAACAGTTTCCAAATGCCCTGGCTTGTCGGGCTCCGTCTGGGGTTCGATAGTGTGCCTGGTTTGTATTGTCGTTCTTCGTGGGCCCTTGGGCGGTCTTGCTAGAACCCAAGTCCTACCTGGAGTCGGTGACTGGCTCCTCCGTGATAGCAGTTGGCAGAGCCTGTGGGAGCTGGCAGATTTGTGCACCTGAATTCACGGTCTGGAGCCAATAGGGTCGGCTACGACCTACCGCCTACCCCCTATCATATTCAATTTGCCAACTGGAGGTGTTGGCTGACTTGATCCCATAGTATCCGGTACTGTTAGATGGTACCAGATATCTAAGAACAAGCGAGATGGGTAAGACTGGCATACTTTATCGTAGATGGAGATGTGTCTAGGAAGCCTCAATATAAACATGGGTAAAATTGTGACAGAGAGTGTTCTTGTAATAAGTTATTATATTGATAAGGTCTCTTCTCCGTAGCTTGAAGATTTCAGTAAAGCTCGGGAGGGACTTTGATATTTAGATCCCGCCTTGATAGAGTGCGCGGACTACAAGTATCTACCATACTAACTAAGTCCCTGCTAACCATTCTGAATATTTCATCATAGTGCGAAAACCTTTTGAACATGAATATAATAGCGCCACCATTGACTTCAAGACTGGAGATCGCTAGATTGCTCTAGTGTGGTACCATGTCCAAGTCAGAGTTCACAATCCTTCTTCCGTCAGGAGGCCCTGAAACTTGTCTGCATGCTAGACAATGTCCTCATAATCGAACAAAAGAAGTAGGCAACTTTGTAATCGGGCCTATGCCAGGAGCAGATATCACTCTTACTTCATCCATTTAGGCCTGGGTCCGACTAGGAGTCGGGATCATAACAGTGGCACAATTCTCTCATAGTCCTTCCTTACTGAATAGTTCTTTATCGTAATATACCATTTGTGTGCGTGTGGTCATTCACGCATTTCATTCCAGAGTAGACACGCCGAAAAAATCCTGTTTCTTTGGTGATATTGTTGCCTGTGCTGGACTGCAATGTCTGTAACCTGATGCCATGAGGACCAATTTCGCTCGGGACACATGCATAAGCTCATCAAAGGTCCCCTCTGATATACCCTACGCACACCATCCCCTTGGACGGACCGCCTAGACGTATATGGTGTTATGATATAGGTTCCAATGATAGTGCCTTTTGCTGTTGGGATGCAACTATGCAGCCGTTTGGTGTTGTCACAATGTCCCCACGCTGGGGCCAGCTGGGGGTGTTAGCTTCACTGGGTGAAGGTAGGGTAACCCCAGGGTACACAAAACTAGATGGAAAAGCTATGCATTTCCTATGTGCCTAACAGGAGCTTGCTCCTGGGAAGCTTCGTCCGCGAATCTCTGTAGCCAGGTACAATAATAAACAATATAAGTTAAATTCCGTTTTGAACTCAGTGTTTTAGGGTAAAAAACCTTGCGGGTTTGCTTGTCCACACGAGGAAAACCTTTCCACCTTATTCAACATCTGCCCTGCCCGGCACCCCTCCATTTTCCCTATACAATACCTCCACCAGCTCTTCCGCATTATCCAAGCTATCTGGCGGTTCTCCAGTGTTCTCATCCTCTGAGCAAACTTTCCACTTAACAAAATACCCAAGTTGGCGCATCTGCTTGTTGGGTCAGCGAACGTTTCTTCTATCAGCGATTCCCCTCGCTTTTTACAACTTTTTTCCACCTCTTATTCTAAATGGCCATAGGTGTCTTCAGGGTCCCGAGGTCATTGTTCTCTTTCATCTCTGACGGAAGTTTGATTGTGTTCTAATAATAAAATGTGGAAGACCGCCTGTATCTTGCACCACGGAGATATTTCTAGTTTGAAAGCACAGTGGCCTTGTTTTTCGCGGATCTTAAACGGGCCGTAAAGCTTCAGACTTAGTTTCTTCGAGGGTCGTTTGGTACCAATGTTTCTTGCGATTAGCATGACCTGATCTCCAGTCTTGAGGTCTGGTTGCTTGGTTGCTTTTCAATAGTAGTATTTTTTCATAGGTTCATTGATTTGATCCGTGCTGTATGAGGCTTCCTGTTGAGTGCTTTCATCCAATCGGTATACAAGCCTGCTCCGGAGTTCTGAGCTTTGCGCTCCTTCATCCATTCAATCTGTGGATGGAAACCATAATTCGGATAAAAGAGTGTAAGTCTGTGAGCCTTTGTCGCGGAGTTATTCTATTCAAATTTGGCTAGTGGTCACAGCTGATACCAATCGTCTTGGTCGTAATTGTCAAAGTTCCATAGGTGACCTTCCAGCACTTAGTTGGTTCTTTCAGTTTGTCTTTCCGTTTATGGGTGGTATGCTGTTGACATCCTTTATTTAATCCCTAAACTCCAGCAAAGAGATTCCCAAAATTGTCGCGAGGATTTTGCATTTATATCCGATATGATTTCAGTAGGGAGACTGTGAAGCTTCCAAACTTTACTGAGGAAGACAATTGCAATATCCTTGGCTGTCGCTTCCATAGGTAGGCTGATAAAGTGTGCAATTTTGGTGAACAGATCCACAACTACCATGACATGCGTGTCTGCTTGGGATTCGGGTAGTTGTGTGATGAAGTATGTTGAGTTTGATGTCCATGCCGTGTAGGGAGTTGCTAGGGGTCGGTGTAGTCCCCATCTCGCATATTGCGGGGACTTATTGTGTTGACATTCGTCGCATGACTGAAGATAATCATTTATATATTGGGTCAGCTTGTCCCAATAGAAATCCCTGGTAACTAATGTACTCCATTTTTCCATTCCAAAATGTCAGGTTACGTGAGAGTCATAGCATCCCTTCGTGATCTCTGTCTTGAGTTTGGTGTTGTTGGGTATGTAAAGGCGGTTCTTGAAATATAGTATTCCGTCCTTTAACATCGTGTTCTTCAGAGCTTCTTGTTCCTGATTGATCCTTCGGCTAAGTTCGACCTCTTTCTTACACCACTCATGGTCTCCTCTTCCTGCCTGCTCTACGTTCTCTATTCGGTCTGATTCATAATTGGTTAGTATGATTTTTGAAATTCTCATACTAGAAACCATAACCTGTTCGCGTAGTAACCTCGGGTGGTGGTTGATATCTTCTTGACCAAAGAACTCGTTCTCGATATGGTTTGCTTGGAGTATGCATACCACTGGTGGTGTGTCCATTGCCTGAACTAAACGTTTGGGTCATAAGTTGGTACTTCCCAATGCCTTTTCGCCTCGTATAGTGTCATCGAGTTTTTCTACCTCAATAGCATCTGACAAGTCAATCTTCACGATTATCATTTGTGCTATTCTTTCGCCTTCCATGATGTGACAGTTGTTGTCACTATGGTTAATCATAATTACTTTAACTTTTCCGTTGTGATCAGCATCAATTACTCCCGCTCCAATGTCGATTCACTTTTTGCTTGATAGTCCACTACTTGGAGCTAGCCATGCATAGGTGCTTGGTCACAGTCTGACTGGGATTCCTGTTTCGACAAGGTTTTGTCCTTGTGCTGGAATCAGGATTGTGTCGATCACGTACATGTCCTCTCCTCCTGCCATTCGCGAAGCTTTGGTTGGCATTTTTGCTTTGGGGTGTAATTGTCTGATTCTCCTTCTTCCAAGTTCTAGCCGTCTTTTGCAAGTTCCATATTTTCTTTGCAGTTCGTCTGGCCGGATCAAGGTAACCTGAAAATGTTCGGGTTTCAGAATTGACTGTTGGGTATGATCAGCTCCCTCCTCTGGAGGATACTCCAGTCGTCTGCTGAAGGCATCGGTTTTCCCGCCATGGGTCCCAGGCCAGTAAATGATTTTAAAATCAAAATTGGCCAGTTCCTGTGCCCATCTAACCTGTTTTGGATTCCATTTCTTAGTTGTTAGGAAATGTTGCAGATTCTAGTCGTCGGTGTAGACAGTTATGGGCTTGTTGGCTTCTGTTAGCTAACACTTCCATTCCGTGAAAGCTTTCCGAATCGCGAGCACTTCCTTCTCATGTATCTGGTAGTTCCGCTCCGTGGGACTTAGTTTACAAGAATGGAATGCCACAGGGTGCAGTCTGCGATCTAAGAATTGGGACAAGACACATCCCGGGGCAAAGCCACTAGCATCCGTGTCCACTACCATTCCTCTTTCTGGGTACCAATATGCTAGGATGGGTGCAGTGGTGAATCTGTGTTTGATTTCCTCAAATGCTGCTTCCTGCTCACTTCCCCAACTGAAATCTCTTGGATTTCCCTTCAACGTTTCTGTTATTGGCTTTCAAATGTGAGAGAAGTCCTTGATCAACCTCCTGTAAAACTTCCCAAAACCAATACAAATCTGTACTTCCTTTACAGACCCTGGTCACCTCCATGTTTTAATGCATTCGACTTTTCTCTCCCTTATCGTAACCCCATCCACGGCAATATTGTAACCCAGGAATTCTACTGCGGGTACATGGAATACTGAGTTTTTCAGGGATTTTGCCAGCCGGTCTTCTTCTTGCCTGGTGAGGACCTTTTTGACTAATTCAACGTGTTCCTCATAATTCTTTGCATAAATGAGAATGTCGTCTAAGTAGACGACTACCCTGTGGTCCAAGAATTCCCTTAGTATCTTGTTCAGCATTGCCTGAAATGAGACAGGGGCATTGACCAAGCGGAAGGGCATGACCTTGTATTCGGAATGTCCATCCACGTTCTGAAAGCTGTTTTCCACTCTTATCCGGCCTGTATGGGAATGAGATGAGATATATCTTTTAGGTTGATCTTGTGGAAAATTGTGGCTCCGGCCACTCGATCTCTGAGCTCGCTCATAACCAGCGAGGGATATTTGCTGAGGAATGTCAGTTTATTCAAGTGGCGGTAATCGACACATAGGCGAAGTCTACCATCCGGTGTTGGGACCAACATGATTGGAGCTCTAGCCGGAGATTGACCGTATACAAACTTTCCTTGTTTAAGCATAACAGCAAGGTGTTCCGCCAGAACATCTAACTGGTATTGGGACATGGGGTATATGGGTCCCCAAGGCGCTTCAGCTCCTTCTTTCAAATCAATTGGATGGTCAATGGTCCTGTGCGGCAGTATCTTCTTTGCCATTTCAGGCAGAAACAATTTTTTATACCCAAGATATTTTCTGGGTAACCAGTCTAGGGTGATTTCACTTTCACCCTTCTTGTATCCAATTCTCCCTATATACTGGGCTTGGAGATTGTATGCGACAGTTTCATCCTATTCCTATAGGTCTGCAACAGCTTCGTCTTCAACATGAGTATGGCAGCTATCATGTTTGAATTCCCATTTCTCCGCGTCTTGAAGATTGGATAGTGGATGTTCCTTATACCACCTTCAAATGGTATGACTAAGTCATAATGTCCTGCAGCCGCGATTTCTGCACATAATGTGGACCAATGGCCATTTCCGATTTCTAATGTAATAGAATCTGAGTACTTCTTTCCTGCTGATGATGCAGGAACGCCATCAAAAGTCCCGATATCAATCGGCTTTTGGCGTACTTCGTAAGGTATTGTGAACTGGGTAACCAGCTTTTTGTTCAACAGGAAGATGTTTGAACCGGGGTCTAATAACATGCGAATCTGAATTCGGTTTCCACCAGTTTCGCAATACGCCTGCCCTTTTGGACATTCATAGTGTTTGGGTATTGGTGGTCTTGGACGTCCTCTACCATGAGGTAGCTCTGTTTTTTGTTTGTAACTCTTTGTTTGTCTCTTTGACTGCAGCTGTTTATTACCGCGCCAGCACGGCTTTGACCAAATGGGTCTCCTCCGATAAACCAAATTCCTTCTTTAGGTATACTAGGCAGCCCACCCCGAGCGTGCTTCACCTTCTGCCGTGGAGTTCCTAAATAGCGAGGCATGGTCCGGGACACCTTGGTCAATGATTTGCAACTAGGCATTGTGCAAGACCGTATCGTCGACTTATTGTCTCCTGCCTAGGCCAGCTTGCAGTCGGCTGCGAAGACACCTTCGCCTCCTCCAGTATGTAGCCGAGAAACCTGTTGGGCCTTGCGACGCATAGAGCCTCACAGAGGAGGGTGCCCGTCAGCTCCTAGCCCTAGCTCGGGTAGACTACTTCATTGCTGATGCGAAGATATCTTTCTGTGCGCCACCAAAGTCTGGTTTCTAACGTACCTGCACCCGGCTATGTTGAGTAAAGTCTTAAATTATTGAGCTTTTATACCGCCAGCCCCCAGGCTCCACTTCCGCAGATAAACTGTTGCTCGGATAGGCATGACCATTTCTTGGATGCCATAACACCTCTGCCGGCGATAATCTAGGTTATGTCTCCTTTCAATATTTCCTTCCGCTTCCGGATAATACAGTTTTTCGATTCCCATGAAGGTTTCAGAATACCCACCTGCTGTTGCCACTGGTGCTATCGTGACATCCTACACCTCGTCCATGTCTGTATCCCACGCCCTGGGCCACTTAATCGGATTCACTTGTTGTAAATTTCTTTCCCCGCTTTGATCAGCCAAAGCGGCAACCTGTACTCTTCGGTGTTTGAACTTGGGACGAAATTTGGGCGACCTGCGGTTGTCGACTCCTCGTCTGCTGATCCTTGATACCTGTATGGGTCATCGATGGTTTTTCCATTTATGGCCGGGCATACTACAACCTGTACAACCATCATTTTCTGGTAGTTTTTTAATTTAGTCTTTGCAGATTCCCGAATGAGCTTCCTTGAAGCTTGTGTGTTCCACCTTGTGTCCCTCAGGCGCCGTCTTTCTCATTTTGTCCCCTGCCTGGTCTGAGTTATTGGCAGTTTTTGCAATGGCGAGTATTGCTTTCGCGGGCTCTTCTCGTTTAACTCCTTCTCATGCTTGTATTTGCCCGATGAATCCGGCCTCACGGTTGGTTCTTGCCAGAGACCAAGCTGTTCCTTAAAAGCTTCCTCTACTTTTGTAACTGTTCGGATGGCCGCAAGCCACTCGGAATCGCTGCGGTATTCTTGGTTTGAGAGGCACCGGAGAGCCTCTAATTGCAACAATTTCTCGACCATAGATCGCCAGGCGATACCGGTAACCTGTACCAAAATATTATGGTTTTCTAAATCCACGAGATACTTCTCTAAGTCTCCCTTGTATTTAACCTGATGCATCTTTGTTACCACCCTTTCTGCTTCATGGGAAATGGTAAATCGTAGCATGACTTGTGCTTTGCATATATCCTAATATTTATTGCCTTCTTGCTTTTGGAAACCTAGTTCTCCAGTTATTTGTTTTCTATACGACAACGCAAATGTGGCTACTTCCTTTCCTTCCATCCTGCCTCTGACGTAGCTGAATCTTTCCTCCTCTTTCACCCAATATAAACGGTTTCTTGCAAAGTAAGCTTCACACGCGAGGATGCAAACCTTTACATCTTGGTAATCCAGATGCTTAAAGATAAATGTAGGGTCTGGTAGTTTGCGTTGGGATCCTCCGAGCGCTATGCCCATGACTTTCACCAGTTTTGCAAGTTGTGGATGGTCATCCATTGGTGGGATAGGCTTCGTTGGTGCCATTTCCTTACATTCCTTGTGCCGGTTTTCGCCCTCCGAATCGTGATCACTTGGATCAGGGCCTCCACAGTTTCTTCATGGTGGTAGGGGTATTATTCTCCCATTTCCTCATGATAGCGTTGGGTCCGACCGTTTGTTAACCCAAACTTCTTCTTCCTGCACTTCTTCCACCCTTGGTTGGGGAGCTCCTTCCATCCTGAATGAACAGCCTTCTCCTTTGTCGGTAACAAGTGTTCTTGGTGCTGGTGACTTCTGCGGGCCGCTTTCCTTCTCTCATGCCTTAGCGCCGCCATCTCTGTTAGTAACGCAACTTGTCCACTTTGATATAGACTTTGTTATGCGAGATACTTCCTGTCTGCTTCTTTTAACAGGTCTTCCAAGGCCAGGACTCGATCGCTTAGTTCTTTGTCCTGTGCTTGTAACCGTGGGCACACTTCTGCTTGGCGGTATTGCTGCGCAGTATGGGCTTGCAATTCGTGCCCTACTGCTGCAATCACCTCAGCCTGCATGAGGGTTGATTGCATCGTTACCTGTTCCAACGGACCTCTTAGGGTGTCTAATGCTCCTCCAACGATCAGCTCTCCCTTCTCCAGTCTTCGGGCCTGTGCTTCTAAGTAGGCTGCATGGGTATGGTTAGCTTCAATTAGCTCAAAAAAAGCTAGATGCTGGGCATCTCAAGTGGCGGCCAAGGTTCGAGCGAGTTGCCCCATGACGGTACCTCTGTGGGCGGCCAGTCTGCTAAGTGCAAGGTTGAAACTGGGCTGTCTGGATGGTCTACTACATCCTCTGCTTCGCACCTTCGGGACTTTCTTTGAATCCCGCCTTGTAGGCCCCAGGCCCACAAATGGTAAACTGGGCCTCTTAATTTCCACCGGGGAATAGACAGGTGTATCACCTCCCAAGGCGAGTGATTCCAAAATGGCTACTGCCCTGGATTCATCTTCTGTATCGATAGGTTTGTTGGTGATCCTCTCTTCTGCCATCTTGTCTAGCGCGTACAACACTGTTCAGTGGGTTCTGCTGCAGAGGTCTATGGTTGTCTGCCTAGCCAAGAGACATGTATTTCTTCTTCCTTTCGAGAAGGGGGCTATTCTGAAAACCAGATTTCTGACCAGGCTAGTGCGGATCCCACAGATTCCCAAACCTTTGTGGGTATCTCAAAATGCACGTATATGAGCCTGAATTGTTCTGAATTTGGAACAAAAGAGGGTGTTATGAACCAGGAGGGTGCGTGTAACGTGGTCTTGGCACTGGATGTTAGTCCAAGGCACACAACGACAGAAAGGTCCTCAACGATAACACTCGTTTAGGGTGAGGGTTCAGAGATAACAATCTCAAGTCAAGACTGATCGTGTAACGATAGAGCAGGGTCAGGGTTCATGGGTTCTTGGCGTGGAACTTGGATATTAGAATAGAAGGCGTTATATTCTGAAGTACAAGAGTTGTGAAAGAAATACCAGGTAGCGTAAACAATCAAGGAAATTGGGGGCTTTTTTTTTTTATATCATATATTGGTTGTTATGGTGCAAGAAATCGCATGGAGCCCTAGCTATGGCGAAAACAAAACCCAAAATCCAAAATGAAGTAACAAAGAAAATATCTGGAACATATCTCTTCAGCCGGGGTCTGTACCGGTCCCAGGCCCACATACGGGCACGAAATTCAAGCAAGTAAAATAAGGGAAACCCTCCCTCAACCAGCGGATACCATGAAACAATAACATGAAAAATCAAAACATAAATCTAGCTTTCCTGAGACGACAAAAAATAGACATAGGAAACAACTTTAGACGAGCGGGAAGAAACCGAGCCTAAGGAAGAAGAAGGGCGAGAAAACATCCCCGGGGGGAAAGCTGTAGCCGTGGACCTAATGAACCAGGCGAGTGCGCCCAGAAGGCCGGCCGAGGACAAAGGGGGCGTTGGGGCCGATTGCAGTGACTCCCTGAAGGTGGCGGGTCCTGGTAGGCCTTTTCACTAAACAGTGAAGGATGGCGTGCTGGAAGGTTTCCGGGGCCTCATGGCAGCTGGGACAGGTGGTCGGAGCAGTGTCGTCCCAGGATGGGTGGGCGTGGAGGTAGCTCTTGCCAGACCTCATCTGGTGTAGGCGACCCGTGTCGAATTTGGACAGGCCCATTACCGGATGGGGCTTCAGTAAGGGGCGGTAAGCGTACCTTGCCGGGTCTGGCGCGGCATCCTCCGACTCTTTCAATAGCAGGTTCGTGCACAGGAGCTGAAGCTGGGGGTTGGTGCGGCCTGGGGGGGGGGGGGGGGGCGGGGTAGGCTTCGCCGAGAAGGTGCTGGGAGGTGACTGGGTGGGGAGCAGACCCATCCGGGCCAAGGATAAGAAGCATCGAGTGGGGGAGGGCGTCTAGGGGGAGATGAGCCCTATTCTGCCAGGGCGGCATCGGCTGGAGCCATAGGAGGGGTAGACGGCTCGCCGCATTCTTACGGGAGAGGGCTCTGTGGTCGGGGTCATGACGGTGCAGCGACGGCGTCTGCACGGAGGGCGGAAGTCTAGCGGCGGCTGAGTTGGTCTCCGGGGGGGAGCATATCACCCTCAAGCAGGCCAGGCGGTACTTGTATGAGAGGAGGAGGTCGAGCGGGAGAAGGCAGGCCTCAATGGCAACGATGTCGGTGGGAGTGCTCAAGAAGCAATTGGGGGTCCATCTCTGGACCGTGTGCCAGAAGGCTGAGAGCTTTCTCGTCACGTGTGCAGTGAACTTGAAAGTGTCCGCGCCGTAGCTGAGCATAGGAAACAGACGCGAGGAGGCCAACCGATGGCACCGGAACGCGGGCAGGCCAATCGCTGGAGGGCAGAGCTTTTTGACCGCCACGAAAGCAGCTTGGGCTTTGGCCAGTTAGTTGTTAAAGTGTGGGGTCGTGGAGAGTGAGAGTGTGCACCAGTACACTAGCCATCGGACCTCGTCCTTTGGGGCAAAGATAGCCCTGTCTAAGTGGATTGGCAAGCGGGAGACAGGTCCTCTGTCGCTGTTGGTCCGCCAGTGGATCAGTTCCGTTTTCGGGATGGAGAAGCAAACACGCAGCCGGGCCCCACTGGCCTTGAGAACTGGATATTGCTTCGGTAGAGATTGGATGTTCCGACGATAGGACGTCGATGATATCGTCAGACCGAAGTTGTCGACGTAGGAGAGAGTGAGGCCTTGGGGGATCTCGCTGTGTAGGCGGGAGACATGAATGACGAACAGGAGGGGAGAGACCAGGGACCCCGGGGGGGTGCCCACCGAGACTGGGGCAAAGACCTTCGGAGATCCTTGGGAGCGGAGCCGGCATGACCTGCCCGTAAGGAAGGACCTAGTCCATGAAACGAGGTCCTGGTGAACGCCCTTTGCTTTGAGCATGTTACAGAGGGTTGCTGGGTTGACATTGTCGAAGCCCTCTTTGATGTCCAGGAAAAGCGTGGACACTTTTCTCCCCGCCCTCTGGAGGGATCTTATCTCGTGGGTCAGGTTAGTGGTCGCGTCCGAGGATGAGAGGCCAGCCAGTGATCCGCATTGATCGGGGCTGAGGAGGCCAGCTACACAGGCCACACACGAAAGTCTTGAGTTCATTATCCTTTCCAGGATATTGGAGAAAGTTTGCAGCAGGATTATGAGGCGGAAGGAGGAAGGCGAGTCGTAACAGGGCTTTCCTGGCGTATCGAGGACGATACCGTCAGCCATTTTAAGGGCGTGGGGGTGGAAGCCGTTGGCTACCAGCGGGGCAAGGAGGTCGTGGATAAGGTGGGGAGCCACCCGATGTATTCTCTTATACACGGAATTGGGGGTCATGTCTGGGCCAGGGGCTGACGATGGCGAGGAAAGGGCCAGAGCCCTACCTACCACGTCCACTGCCAGGGCCGGGCAGTCTCTGAAAGGCAGCAGAATGGAGATGACGGTCCTAGCCGGTTCGCCAGGGAAGAAGTGGTTGAGGAGGGCCTTGTTTAGCTCCAGCGGTGTGGTGGCTCCCGGGAGCTCCGGGAAGCCGGGGGGAGGGCATCCTGCGGCAAGTTTCTTCGCCGTCCACACTATCTGCGGGCTTGCGGAGGCCAAAAAGGCAGACCAGTGATCCCTCTTGGCTTTCTTAATGGCTTTGAAGTAGGACAACCAGGCCGCCCTTGCCGAGGCAAGAAGGGCGGTGTCAAATCTGTCTCTCTTGGAGGAGCGGAGGGCGGAGTTGTAAGCCCACCTAAGTTGTGAAAGGAGCTCTGACCACCAGGGCTTGGACCGGTACGTGACCCGCTTAACTGGGGTGTGGAGAGCCAGTTGGGCTGTTATTTTGCCCAGGTTTGTCTTGAACCAGACGTCCAGGGACCTTGTAGTGGGGAGGGGGGGAGCGGACGAGATTGAGTCTGCCTTGAGTGAGAGGTCGAACACAGGCCAGTCAGTTAGGGCCCAATTCGAGGCAAGGGGGGGAGCGCAGAAGAGGGGGGCTTCAAAGCGGAGGAGTATTGGGATGTGATCGGACCCAGTGGAGGGGAGAGGGTCGGACCATTGCAAAAAATGTGGGGAAAGACGAGGGAGGCAAAAGCAAGATCCAGGGCGCCGGGGCGTCCAATATGGGACCAGGAGAAACGAGTAAAGACACCCGGGGTGTTCAGGAAGGAGAAGCCCAGCTCGGTACCCCTGTCAAAGTAGGGTGTCGAGGTGACAAGCTCATCCTCTTTGAAGACCCTGAGGGTGTCCGCCGTTGGGTGATGAATGTTAAGGTCTCCCAAAGTGAGAGTAGGGAGAGGTGAGGCAGGAAATATAATATCTGGAGGAATGGAGAGGGTGTGGATAAGATGACCCTTCGTGCTATAGGGGTTGACAATCGTGAAGCCAGTCGTAGAAGGGTTGAAAAAGCCGTCAGGGGTGAAGAGGACCAATGCCATGACATCACCCCTTCCGAAGAAGCGGGGCAGAATGGAAACAGTAGCCAAAAAAGAACTATAAACACAAAAAGCAACGCGGGGCTTCCAGCCACTATTGGTAGGGGTGGAAAAACCAAGAACAAATGAAAGGAAGGTAGTTTGCCCCTGTAGACCAGGGGGTCTTGGAGCGCGACAATAGATGGAGGGTGGGCCAGTTGCGTGAACAACCCGAACAGCGAAAGAAACACATCCCAGTTCCCGAGGCAGTTGTGTTGAACGAGTGTGAAGGGTTTCGGGGGTGGGGGAAAGACGTGCTCCCCGCCCCAGGGCGAGGGGTCGTACCGCATTATGAGGCCAGGGCCGAGGGGGCTCTGCTGATTGGGGAGGGGCTTTCGAGCCCCGCGGGAGGGAGGGACCGATTGCCGTGGGTATGCCCTACTGGGGCCGGAAGAATCGTTGAGCTTCTTGTTCTTGGAGTAGCGATCTCGAACACTGACTGGAGGGAGCGGCTGGGTGAAGGGGGGGTGAGAGGTCATTGTCGTCGGCGGCCGTGTCCATCACGTCACCACGGGGTGGCGGGAGAACGATCATTTCGGCAGCGGAGGAACGCCTGAGAGTGGGCGGAGTTTGACGGGAGTCACAATCCCCGTGAGTGGTAGTGTGGGCGCCTCCGAAATTGGTGCATCGCGGTGGTGAGGAAGAACAACAGCCAGGAGTAGCCTTAAGGTTGCCACTTCCAGGGCAGGTGGGGTTGGGGCATCGGTGCAAGGCACGGGTATGGTTGTGGGAGCAAATGGGGGAAACAGGGCTGGTAGCGGGGCACCAGGGGGCGACGTGACCGAATCCCCAGCTGTTCTTGCATTGCGTGTACCTAGTGGACGAGTATGCACCCTCGACCGTCCGCGAAAGGGAAAAGAGACGGCGCGAGGAGCCCACTGCTGGGACGTCGCCGGGGTGGACAGAGACGATGACCGACGTGGCGGACTTGCCTTCTCTCGCCTGTGCATTCGGGTTGAGATATCTGGCGGCAATGATGCCAATATCCTTGGAGTGAAGGATCAACTCCGCGAGGCAGGGGAACACTTAGTTTTGGTCTTCCGGCAGGAAGGGGATGGGGAGACACTGGATTGTGAGTTGGGCCTCGTTGGGGGCAAGGCGAAAGGGCCGCCAGGGGGATACGCCCAGGGGGAAAGACTTGTTGAGCTGGGAGGACAGAGTGTAAAAGTAAGGCGCGCAGGCGGCAGCGGGGGTGTCATGGTCAGTGGCGAGCAGGGTAACAGAACCGCAGTCGTTGATCTTAGTCCTAACAGCGAGGGGGAGGATACAGGTTGCATCTCTAAGGACACAAGCAGCGATGTCGGGGAAGGTGGCCACGATCAGCGAAGCTTGCGGGTTCTCAGAGGGGGAGGAACGGGGAGCGTAGAATCTTCTTTCGGCCCTGGGGAACGACTTCGGTGCCTGAATAACAGGCACGCTTTTGCTGACTCACGCGACTTCGGCGGCTGTGAGAGAGCTTTTATTGTTCTTGCCCTTTGGAGCGCCAGACGAGGCAGCTTTGGCATACGAGGGTTGAGGTTTGGGGCAGTCAGGGGCAAGATGCCTGGCGATCAAAGTGGTGGGGTCAGGGTACTTCCGCTCCTTGTCCGCGTTGGCTTCCCATGAGTCAGGAATCTTGTCCGCATACGCCCGGGGGTCGCCGTAGAGGGAGCGGGTATCCGGATCATACCTGGGTATGTCCGGATCGAAAGAGGGTGAGGGGACCTTGTTGGGGGGGGGGGCACGGGCCTGGGCCCTCGGTGGTGGCCGTGTGAGGGCAGGGTGCGTAGTTGTACTGGGCGGAGGAACAGGAGGCCGAGTGGGAGCAGGGGTCGGGCATGTGGTGGCACCAGTCGTGGGAACTAGTGGCCAAGTGGGGGCTGGCACTTGGGGAGGGGTGGCAGCTGACACCCTTTGTGACAGGTCATGTATAGCCGCATTGATGCGGGCGAGTGTGCCTTCGAGTGCAGGTCCGGTGGCGAGGGTTGCAACAGAGGCTTGGATATTGCCCAGTTGGGTTGTTATGGTGTCGAGCTGACGTGTGATGGACGCGAGGGCGTTGAGGGCGGAAGAGGAGAGGGGGACGAGAATTGTTTCGCCGTCTGAAAGTTCAGCAAGGTGATCATTGTCAAGAATCAGGAGCTGGACCGATGTGCAGTTGAGCCTTTGGGTGGTCTCACGAACGAAGTTGCGTATGTAGAGGTGGGACTCTGTGAGGTCTGGGAAGGACGACTGTCTTGAGGGAGCTCTTGACGAGCTCTGTGAGGAGGGGAGGGGAGGGAGGTCCTCCATCCAGGCGATGGGGAGTCAGGAACGCGAGGCATGATGGGCAGTAGGAGTTAGGGGGCGAGGGGGGATCGTGCACTGAAGGACGTGGAGTTGTGATTTCAATGACTGGAGGTGTAGAGGGCGCGAAGCGTGAAGGAAATAGGGTGCGAAGCCGCCCCTTATATAGAAGGAAATCCTAGAACAGCCTTTGCCGCCCGACTCATACCCCAGTATGAGTCGCATAGCTGTGTAACCAAGCAAAAAATACAATTTGGGGTAAACCTTACAAAGGAAATCCCTCACAGCAACCGTGTAACAAAACAAAGAATACCAAAGTTATCCCAACACGTATCTCATCAGCGGTCTGTGAGAGCAAGGCGCTCCCAAGGGCCAAAGTCCTCTGGGGCCTATTCCAGATCCTCCGGTAATGGTCCAGGCTTAAGTGGGTACCGTTCGTGGAACTTGTCAACTGTTCTTAGTTTGTTGATCGATTCAGCTGCCTCTCATGTCGTTTCGTCGTAGACTTCCCATTTCACCAGATATCGTAGTCAGTTCCTGACGAATTTGGAATCCAAAACCTCCTGAACCTGACACTCTTCTTCTCCTTCAACTTCCACAGGTGGAGGTGGTGTGATTAGCTGTTCTTCGAGTTGATCGTTGGCTGCCAGGTCCAACAGTCACACATGGAAGATGTTATGTATCTTAATTGTATTCGCCAATTCCAGACTGTAAGTGTGTGTTCCGACCCTGGCTTTGACCTCGTAGGGTCTATGACGTTTGTTGTCCAACTTCCGTGAAGGTCGGCGTGTCGTAAGGTTTTAGCGTTCAGCCACACTTGATCACCGATTTGGAATGAGGGAGCTGTGATTCTATGTCGGTCAGTGTTTTCCTGTTGCCTTTCTTGAGCATAACCCATTTCAGTTCTAAGATCTGCATGAAGTTCTGTCATAGTGACAACGAAAGATCGTGCCTCTTGGTCGTCAGTCGGAAGGGTTTGTTCATCGAGAAAGTCCATACGAGGATCATAGCCCTGGTTGGCAAAGAAGGGAGAGGTGCTGGCAGTCTCAGCTTCATGATTGTTTCCCATAAACTCCGCCATCGGTAACGATTGACACCAGCCATCATGTTGATAGTTCACGTATGACCGTAGGTACTGTTGCATGATACCGTTAACTCGTTCTGTTTGACCATGAGTTTCAGGATGGAATGCAGTAGATAGACGTCGGTCAATCTTTAGTCTGCGACAGACGGTTCCCCAGAATTCACCAGCAAACTGAGGTCCTCGATCGGATATACTCGTCACCGGTAGCCCATGGTGTTTCCAGAGGTTATCCAGGAATAGGTCGGCCAGAGTGGGTGCATCAATCGTGGTACAACAAGGGACAACATGACACATCTTGGTTAGCCGGTCTATCACTACCCAAATCGCATCATTACCGTTACTCCAAGGCAGACCTGGTGCAAAGTCCATTGATATATCTTGCCATGGTCGATATGGAATAGAGAGTTGTCGAAGGATACCAAACAGAGTGTGACGAGTCGTTCAACTTCCTTGAGAGATATGACAATTGGCCACATAATCTGCGATCTCTTTTCGCATACTCGGCCAATGGTATCGTCGCATGATTTGCTCATATGTTATAGATCTGCCGGGGTGACCAGCAGCAGTGGCGTCGTGATGTTCCCGAATGATAGCGAGTATCAAAGGTTCGTGAGCGGGAACATAAAAACGGTCTCAATAGCGCAGTCGATTACCATCCTTGGTACATTCGGCTAGGGATATCAGGGGGCTATTACTTACCCCTGGTTCCAGCATCGTGAGTATCTGGTTTGGCAGGGGGTCAGCTTGATAGGCTTCCGTCCATAGTTCATTCAAAGGGGATGCTTCAAAGTGAAGCAGGCTATCCGCCAACAAACCCAGAGAACCACTTGTGTCCTATGCGTTTCGTCCTCCAATACCTCTTCCTCTGTTTGTCCCGCCATCCTTGTCAATGCATCCGCCTTCCCATGTGCTTTACCAGATACAAATTCAATCGTATAGTTGAATTGTGACAGGAATTCCAACCATCGTGCTTGTAGTTGATTTTGTAACCTTTTCGTGGTAAAGTATTGCAGGTTCTGATGATCTGACTGTATGGTAACAGGTCGCCCAATTAGATAAGCCCTGCATTCTTCAAAAGCCCGTACCACTGCCATCAACTCTTTGTCATAAATGTCGTTGTTGCATTCGGCTCGTGTGTGTTTCTTTAGCAAGAAAGCGATGGGATGCAAAAGCCCTTGAGATCCAGGTTGGGATAGTATACCGGCAGAGGCGAGGTCGGAAGCATCGGTTTCCACTACAGTCACCTTATCAAAATCAAAGTGGATCATGATGAGGGCCGTTGTAAAGGCTTCCTTAAATCTTTCGAATGCGGCTTGACCAAGATCCAACCATACAAATTGTGTACCCTTTTTGGTTAGCTGTGTTAGTGGCCTGGCCAGATGAGAATAGTCTTGGATAAAGCACCTGTAGAAGTTTCCAAATCCTAAGAAGGAGCGGACATCGCGTAATTTGTTAGGGATGGGCCACTCAATGATCGTGGTGATCTCCGCGGGATCCATTCGTAGGCCTTCCGTAGTGATGATGAAACCAAGATACGCGACATTGTTGGTGTAGAATTCGCATTTCTGAGGTTTTATTTGGAGTCCAGCTTTCGTTAAAGCTTCCAGGATTTGTTTGACGTGTTTGATATGTTGTTCCTCGTTCTCCGAGTATATCAAGATATCGTCAAGGTATGCCGTACAAAACCTATTCAGAAATAGGCGTAGCGCGTTATTAATGTATGCTTGAAAGGTAGCGGGGGCATTGGTAAGCCCAAAGGGCATAACGAGGGATTCAAAAAGCCCCTATCGTGTACGAACAGCTGTTTTCCACTCTCCACCTGCTCCCATGCGGATTAAGTTGTAGGCTCGGCGATTATCCAGTTTAGTAAATATCTTTGCTCATGAAAGTTGCATAAAGGTTTGTTTGAGCAAGGGCAAAGGGTAACGGTTTTTGATCGTTCCCTCGTTAAGTCCTCTATAGTCAACACATAAGCGTAGAGAACCTTCCTTTTTCTTAACAAACAAAGTCGGAGAAGCAGCAGGGGAGGATGATTCGCGGATGAATTTCTTATCCAGATTTTCGTCTAGCCATTCGTATAAGGCTGATAACTCAGGGGGGCTAAGACCGTATATTGGGCCGAAAAGAGGGACAAATCCCGGGCGCAGTGGTATCTCGTGATCAAACCTTGCGTGAGGTGGTAGGGGATCTTCTGTTTTCTCAAGGAATAATGGAAGGAATTCGTGGTATTGTTTGGGAAGTACCTGAAGTACTTCGTTCTTGTCGAGGACCTTATGTACGAGAGCACATTGTGCAGCATAAGCCCATAGGAAATGTGGTAACTCATCCTCAATTCTATAGGCCATTGTGATGTTGTTAATGCAGTTATCGTGGGGTTTTAACCAGGGTATACCGAGTGTTAGATGGTATCCCCCAAGCCTGGTAACAAAAGCAGGAATCATTTCATGGGGGTTGTTAATCGTGAACCCGATCTTCCTGATATGAGTAATTGCTCTGGAACTCACAGGCCGTCCGTCGATGACCATCAAAGGTAGTGGTTCTTTAAGTTCAAACAAACTAAAGTTATCGCGCTCAGCGAAAGCCTGGTCGATGAATGCGTATCCAGTTGCTCCCGAGTCTATTCGAGCAAGGGATCTAATCTCATTATGGTTGTCAACAATAGTAGATGCCATTATCAGAGGATTAGTTTCAACCGCCTTCTCCATGTCAGTGTAACGGGGGCACTCTGTAGGAAGACGGATCCTAAGATTGCGACCGCACCGAAGACTCAAAGTAGAAGTAAAGATCAAAATAAAGATAAAGATAATCCAAAGTAGAATCAAGCGGTAAAAACTTAATATCGTTAAGCCTGAAAGCTTCACTCAATAAGTTCTCTCGAGGATCGTTGGTTATCAGAATAGGGTGTCTCTCGCTTTAGTTAAGTAGAATAATGTAA
>Ga0307513_10002780_pt1 | contig 24035 bp, 28 predicted proteins | sample 15_EM_MG_FD_202174 | JGI IMG/M metagenome (GOLD analysis project Ga0307513, IMG submission 202174) | Populus trichocarpa ectomycorrhiza microbial communities from riparian zone in the Pacific Northwest, United States - 15_EM | ecosystem: Host-associated > Plants > Roots > Unclassified | place...
AGAAACACGGGCGTTACAGGAAAGTCACGAGACAGATATGTAAGCATACATACCTTGGCCGAGTCTGGGCCCCTGGAAGTCTCGACCTGTCAGAAGTAAGACAGGCAGAGAGTGTAAGACAGACGAACCGGACTTGCGACAATAGGCAATGGAAGATCACCCTAGGCACATCCTTCGTCTTGTCTCGTATCGCCTCTACCCCGCCATGAGCGAACGTCTTCGAGGACTGATGGAGAGCGCCCTTGATGTGCCCGCCTGCGTAGTCGTCCCCTCTCACATCAACGACCGCGAAATCCTTTCCCAGTACTTTCCCCTCGGTCTTCACCATATCGGCCAGTTGCTGCTCGGGGGAGAGGGGGGGAGTTTTTTTTGGTTATATCAACCGCGCATCCAAGCGGGGAGAGAACAGGCATGTCCGATCGCGACGTACTCGTGCGGATATGAATCCGTAGGGGGGCTTGAACGACATGGATTGCAAAAAGCCACAGGGCGGAGCAGAGGCGGCCGGGTCTAAGACAACCACGCGTGCTTGGTCGTGTGTGCGCCGCTAGGTGGAGACGTGGTGATATCGAGGACACCAAAGGGTAGTTCCATGAGGTAGTATCGGATCGCCTTGCACGTCCCCGGAAGTCTGGTGGACGAAAAGTGCAGAGGAAAACACGTTTGGTCGGATGTTTGGTCGGATGCGCTATCCTCTTCCACCCTTTTCCTCTTATGTCCGGTCGTGTATTCGTAATTAATTTACCCGACTCACGCGTACCGTATCTCTAATTAGCAGCACAAGGAGGCAGCCAGTGGTGAATCGACAATGACACTTGTGTCCTAAATACTTTGCATTGCATAGTGATCTACATAATGCAGATGATTTGCGAGTCATTTGGCTGGTCATATTAGAATCACTCAGACTGTTGCTGAACCATAATCGATGACGGCTCGCAGCTGGCGGCAACAGCCTCAGCGCCCGAACATCCTTCCACTCCTGTCTCTTTCAACCCTTCTGTCGCGACACCACTGCGTACTGCATCGTCGACTGGCTCATTTGCAACCGCTGGTCAAGGAGAGAAAGAGACTCTACGACGCGGTTGCGCGACTTACCTGAATTCTAAGGTCAGGGTCGGGAGCGCGAAGAACATCCTCAACGTCTCGGAGGATCCACTTGTTTGCCACAACAGCCATCCTGTGTACTCTCTTTCCTTAAGCATCTAGAGTAGCGAATGCAGTTGCTCGTTTTTGGATTTTGGTATCTAATTCCTTGTGTTGCGACTCTCTCCCACTCCCAAATCGGAACGAGTGGCAGGTACGGGAGTTTGTAAGACAACGCAAGGCTCTGACAATAAATCGTGGCCCCGAAAGCTGCAGGATACCTCGTGTAGGCCTGACGATTAGGCGATTACCGCAACAAGCAAGAGAGGCTGCCAGACTCTCATCCTTTCTTCATTCGTTCTCATCAGCTTAGTAATACGACCACTCCCACAACTTGTTCTAAGCCTGAACCACCTAGACGACGGAGAGATATGCTACCACAATCTGATAGCGAAGAGGAGGCGCGCTCTACAACTAAAGGTCATCAATCGAGGCTGGAGCCACCATGGGTGAAGATGCCGCCGCCTGATACGCCACCGTTCCAGGAGGATTGGGTGGATTGGGTGGCGCAGCAGCAGGTAGAGACATGGGTGGGGGAGGCGGGCGCGACGGCACGAGCGGAGGCACCATGGGCGGCAGCGACTGCGGTGACGGTCAACCGGTCAAAGGAGGGGGTGCTGGTGGCGGTAGTGATGGTGTTGGCGCTGACGCTGGTACTGAGGACAAATACGTGGAGGAGACTGGCGCGGAAGAAACTGGTGGCGCAAAGTATACAGGCGCCAGAGCCGATTACATATGGTGGGGTATTGGCAGATCCGGAACTCAAGGACACCATTTACTCCATCATACCCAACCATCGTCATATGCTTGCACGTTATCTATGGCGCGACTCACACACTAGACAAGAATATTGGTGGTTGATCCAAATTATTGCGCCCATCAACCGCCTTCCACCAGAGTTGCTCCAGCAAATTTTACTCATTATCATCGACGAAACGACTGATCCGCCATTGGCGTTGATGCTCGTATGCAAATATTGGAATACCACGCTCACCAGTATTTGGGCATCACTCACCCTGGGTGCAGGAACACCAAAGTATGCCGTCACACGCAAGTTGCAGAGGAATCAATGGCTTTTGGATGTATTGGTTAATACGGAGATCGATCGTGGTCACTTCACCCCATCAGTGGTTGCTTGCGAGGCTATTTTCGCTGCCATAGAAGCAGCCTCACGATGGCGAACCTTCATAGTTGAGTCCTTCCCAGGGCAGGCCGACTCGGCCGAACACTTGGTGAACGATGGTCTCCAACAATGTTCCAATGCTGTCATGAGCCGTCTTAGGACATTCAAGATCAAGTGCGCTTGCGAGATGTCGCCCCTCCTCAACTGTCTTTTGACTATTCTTGGCACATCAGCCAGTGGAGAGCTTACGACCGTCGAAATAAATTCAGCAAACGTACTATCATTCCTTGTTCCTACCCATTCCTCCGTCTTCCGTTCCGTCACCAAGCTCTCTCTTGACACTCCAGGGTTACGCGATCCAGTAGACCTTCTACCTCACCTACACCAACTGGGAATACTTATTGCTTCTCACCTCACCCTTCCCATCTATCACGATGATGTCGACCTACCATTCGTTCACACACTTCGCCATCTCCAACTCAGAGCTATCTCAATTTAATGGATGAATGGCAGGACCTTCCATGTACTCGAGACTTGGACCCTTCTCTTTCCACTTCACCACCACACTCTGCACACATTCCATACCACCCTCCCGAATTGCAAACATTTGACCTTTGAAGGCTATCCTCTCAATATACTTAATGGTACCTCAGCACGTAACCTCGCTGATCTCTCTGTAATGTGCACCACTACTTATAAACCACGGGGGAATCAACAATTGGTTCGGTTTTCTAGTCAAGCTTTACGAGACAACCAACTTGCACCACAAAATCTCCATATCAGTATCGAAGCCACGGACCAGGCTTGGATAAGGGCATTGGCTTCTATGTCAAATTTGGAGGAATTGGTGATTGACAATGCACAACCTTCTTCACTTGGAGTGAAGGTCTTGCAGTCGTTTGTTGTACACCCGGTCCAAACAGACAGTCTGGGTACCACTGCTACTTCCGAGGGATGGAATACACCGGTATGCCCATCGCTTAAGCGATTTGGGCTTCGATATCGCCGCTGGTTGCGATCAAGCGAGCATTTTGACTTGATTCCGGAGTTCAAGTCGATTATCCGGACAAGGAGACTATCGGGGTTCTATCTTCAAAACTTTCGCATCTGGACAAGCATCGATCCAATGTACCCACTGGAATTGATTACAGGACTAGCGATTAGCTTCGAGGGATTTGAGCGCCTGGAAAGATACTGTGCAATTAAAAGGAATTAATTTGTTACAGTTGGTAATTAGCAGATTAATGGAGAACATGTTTGAGTCTTTTAGGAAGTCCTCTACCGCATGTACCTACGATAAATCCGCAGTACAACCAGCCCCAGCCACGGGAACTGCGACCGCCGTGTGACGTGGCGGTGGAGCGAGTGCGCGCGCCCAGAGGAAATGGGCTCTATTTTGGCCGGGAAGAGGAACGTGGGGCGAAGGACCAATGCACTAACAGTCACTAGCAGCGCTGAGATATATATTGGACAAAAATAAAAACCAGTAGCATGTTCCTCGCAATTCGTCTTAGGCCTGCTCTCCTCGACTCGGTCTCCTGGTTTGTGTGCCGTTGGATTGTTTAATATCGACTGGAGGAAGGTAAGTCAGGATAGGTTATGTGTGACAATAAAGTGTGTGTAACTGGCAAGGCGATGTTTTATGCAGGGCCTGATTCACCTCAGAATGAGGAACACGAGGCGCCCGCCTCTAGCAAGCTCCCACGAGTCAAGCGGCCGAGGCTGGAAGCCGGACAGCTCGTGCCATTTGGGAAGACAGGTAGAATTGACCAAGTTAGCACGGACTTCCCTGCCGAGGAACCGCGCTCATTCCTGAGGACATTGTCAATTCTGAAGAGCTCTGCCTCCACGGGGCTTACGTTCCGAGCAATATCGGGTTTGGAACCGTAACTCACCATGACGTATTTCTCCTAATTTCAGGGCCACTGTTGGCAGGTGACGACCCATCTGAACAGCTAAGTTAAGATGAGCCACCACCTTATCTCCTCTCGAAGCTGAAGCGCCGAAGGTGGATGGCCGGAGGTTGCACCTGTCCGCGGATGTGAGGCGAGCTCTCGACAGTCCTTGAAAGTAATGACGCTCGTCTGGGTACCCTCATCGCTGCCTCCCCGAGGTTGCCCGTTCCACGGCTCGAAACATCAATCACTCAAAGCATCGTCGAAGCGATGTCAACCACTGGTCATTTTAGGCCCGAGTTGTCAGTCCTTTCACGTAATCTCAGAGTCGTGGATAGCTCCTGACTTAGATAATCCTTCCAGTGGTGAACTCTCTTTCCGTGCACCTATAAAGGATTCTGCTAGTCCACGCGAAAACGCACCAGAAGTGGACGCGCCCAACTCCGATGATGAGTATAACGCCCCGACTCTCAAGTAGGCTTCAATAACATGTTCTGCATCGGTTCTGACAGCGGTTTCTAGCGACGTTGAGTCCCTCAGGAAGGGGATCATTAAAACATCAAGGCACAATACTCAAACAACATACACCATTCTTCTTGTTGGCGAGACTGGTACCGGAAAGTCCTCAATATTAGAATTCATCGCCAATGTCCTTATTGGCAAGAAGGTTGATTGCTATGATTTCAAAATCCTTGACCACAGCAACGAGCAAGGCGGTTCTAGTAGCCAAACTCAGACCAACTCGGCCCGTATTTACGAACTTTCAAGTAGGAACGGCATATTGGTAAGCAACGGCATTGGTGAATACTAGAGGTACGCTTGACCTTTGCAAAGGTTCGCATCCTCGATACACCTGGATTGGCCGATACCCGCGGTATTAATCAAGACAAGCTCCACAAGGGGGGTATTGCGACTGAGATTCAGAAGCACATCGCTTTCGTCAGTGCCGTTCTCATTCTCGCCAACGGTACCGTCCCGAGTATCACCGTCGGCATGGACTACGCCCTCGCTGCTCTGTCCGCTATCTTTCCCAAAACCTTGGCCAACAACATTGCTTTCTTGTTCTCAAATGTCTCGAGCCCACTCTCTTTCGACGTCTCCAACGACGCTATCCCAGAGGCTCTCAAAGACGTTGATCAATTCCTCATCAACAACCCGATCGCGCTCCAGAAAAAGTACCTTGAGCTCAAGAGTCGTAAGGGTAAGAGGACATTGAAGGAAATGCGGAATTTTGTGAAGCGCGCGGAGCACAAGGCTTTGGAAATGTTGGTCAACCTCTTTGATTGGTTGGATGGCCTTGAGCCGCAACCAACGAAGGAAATCATAGATCTCTACGAGAAGTCACAGGTCATTGAGTCCAAGATCACCGATACCAATACTCAGATGGCTCAAATTGTGGCCAAGGTGACAGAAATCAAAGAACTATTGAAGGAATTTAAAGAGAAATCCGCCGTGAGCTTTTACCTTCCTAGCCTCTTGCGCTCAAGTCTTATGCTCATGGGATGTAGAACGTGGATGCTTTTTCCAACTTCGAAAAGGTAATAAATGCGCCTGGCTGGAAACAACGGCCTACTTCTGCCCGCAATTATCTCTGCACCGAACCTGATTGCTATTCCAACTGCGGTGTGCAACATTCCGTTGGCCATGTTTTGCTACTTTTTCCGATGCAGCTCGCATCGTGTTTTGAGTGCGACCACCCCCACTGGTCCCATTCCCATTTGTATTCTAAATGGGTGCAAGTGCAAGAGACTAAGGTATCGATTGACGACAACATGAAAAGGCAGTGGGAGGCTGCAAAGGACGAGAAGGAGAAGACCGAGGCACTCGTCGCAACGAGCAAACGAGCATTGGATGATTTAGGCCATGCTATGGATAGGACCAACGAGCTGGCACGGTTATTGGGAGAATATGCTGACTTGTCACTGGCGGGTTGCTTCTCGGGGCCACTGGAGAAGACAATCCGGCTTTTGCAACTGCGCTGCAGGGCCATGGAGGGGAAAGGAGCTAGTCCAGAGCAACTGGGAAGGATGCAGGGTAGCTTGGAGCAGATGAAGGGGATGCTGGCCGAGGTGAAGGAGGCAAGGCGGTATGGAAGAGTGTTCTGATGGTCACGGAACCGGTGCAGGAAGGAGCTCGGAAGGTATTTAGGAAGGTTGAGGAGGTCAAGGTCGATGCGGAGGTCAAGGAAGCGGAGGTTATGGTGGCAGAAGTCAAGGAGGCACGGCAGCCGGGCTGGAAGGGCACGCCTGCTTCGTTGCTCATGCCTCTTGTATGGCTGTCTTACAGGTTTGCCAATTTAGCTCCTGCTACCTGAACCGGTTGTCGCATGTCGCTGTAGCCCTGGGTAGAAGGGTAGTCATGGGGGCCGTGAAAGTCGGCAGCGTGGGGGAGACTTCTATCCAGTGGGAGGAAATCAATATTAATACTCATTATTTGTATCTCCTCCCCCTTACGCTTTTAAACAATTAGTTCGACCGAATTCGGTCCCCATCTCTACTTTTTTCTTTTTTTTTTTGGTTGGGGGATCGGGAAAGGAGGGACATGCACCGTAGCGCCGTTAGGCGCCGTGTGTGGGACTCCACCCATCTCTACTTTGTTGGTGTATTTGAGTAAGCTAATGACTATTTGCTAATCGCCACTGGCTCGTGTAGCGAGACTTGCTCCGTAGCTTGGGGGTATAGATATTTCTGGGACGGTCATGCGTCAAGCAAACTCGTGATATCATTGACGGGGCATCAGCTACCTATTTATATTATTATGAACATAGACACACGGAAGGGCCCTCATAATTTTCCATCGTGCAAGAGGCGTTCTGGTCCCGGTGACTTTCTTGAAGACTTCCTGAATCTCCGCTATCAGCTTCTCACCTCCATTTATCAACTGATTTTCCTATATATATTTCCGGTTCGATCAGTGGTACGCAACAAGGAATCCGATATAGCGACCTAATGTTGCCAGTTTCTATTTATATCACCTACTATGGTAGTGAGGAATCCAGGAGCAAAAACCGGCCTATCCTCGTTAAGGGAGCACCCTTGGCGAACGCGACGGGGGGGGAGGAACGTCCATTGCAAACCAGAGTCGCGCATCAGTTGCTATAGAACTACCTTTGAACCCCCAGATGGGTACACACCCATTTATGTCCTTAGTTCGGCCGTAGCGTTGCGACAAAATAATGCGACCCAATGACATTGGAAAGTGGGTCTGGTTCAAACAGCTTGGCTGAGGACTGAAGACATGTATATTGGTTCTTGACAAATCTGGCGCCACAAATGGCACATTGATCCAAGAAGCAGTGCTCTACTGCTGGATCCCGTGGAGCAACCAAAGGCTCTTGACGTCTTGTGTTTGAGCATCGTCGATAGCAAAACCGAGAAGTCGGCTTGATCCACTTTATATTTGTAATGACCATTAAGGTGCAGCTTCTTGGAACTTTGTGGAATATTAGCTGATCAGCTGAAGAGCACGGGTGTAAGGCTCCATCTTGAAAACCTCACTATCAGCGATGAATCCCAATATCCTCGCTTTGTATTACCTACAGGAGGCCTGAACCGCATCTGGTCGGCTCTTTGACTCTTTGACGGTAGCGAAATATGCGTCGAGATTCGCGAACGCGAGCGTAAGACAGACGAACCGGACTTGCGACAACTGGAATGGAAGGTCACCCTAGGTACATGCTTCGTCTTGTCTCGTATCGCTTCTACCCCGCCGTGAGCCAGCGTCTTCGAGGACTGATGGAGAGCGCCCTTGATGTGCCCGCCTGCGTAATCGTCCCCTCTCACATCGATGACCGCGAAATCCTTTCCCAGTACTTTGCCCTCGGGCTTCACCATAGCGGCCAGTTGCTGCTGGGGGGAAGGGGGTTTTTTGTTATATCAACCGCGCATCCAAGCGGGGAAAGAACAGGCATGTCCGACCGCGACGGACTCATGCGGATATGAATCCGTAGGGGAGCTTGAACGACATGGATTGCAAAAAAACCACAGGGCGGAGGGGAGGCGGCCGGGTCTAAGACAACCACGCGCGTTTGGTCGTGTGTGCGCCGCTAGGTGGAGATGTGGTGATACTGAGGACACCAAAGGGTAGTTCCATGAGGTAGTGTCGGATCGCCTTGCACGTCGCCGGAAGTCTGGTGGACGAAAAGAGAGGGAAACACGTTTGGTCGGTTATTTGGTCGGATGTGCTGGGCAGTGCTTGTTGGACCCATCCTTTTCCACCCTTTTCCTCTTATGTCTACCACCGAATTTGGCGACATTTTCCACACTGGCGAGCAAGGCAGTGCGTGTTCGCCGCGAATTTTACAAGATGGAACGCGCTTTTTCTGACACAGGACTGGGCGATATGCAGAGCTCCGCATAGGTGCCAGTGGTATATCGTGGCGTAGCAGTACCAGTGAAGATGGTCGCATCGTCAACGTTCCTGTCCACGAGTTGAAGTGGGTGGAATGGCTCAGAGTCGCAAGGAACTTTCAGCTCCGAGTGGGCCTCAAGGGAGATCGTAGGCGAGAAGCCTTTGATGGCTTTTTGCGCCAAGTACGTGGCGGGAATCTAGGCTCTTCACCAAAAACGGATATACTCACCCGTACGAATAGGACCAAGAAACACTCGCTGGCCTGTGCAAGACGCTCTTCTCCCTAACTCTGGAGACCAAGGAAATCAGCTTCAAAGGCTGGAACTGGGGATCTATTGATTTCAGAGGTACGTCGCCTTCTCCGGCTCGTGAGGGCTCATCTCGGGGCACGAAGGATCGCCACTCTTTCCTCTAGTCCCACAGAAGCTCAATATTTTTTTGGCCCTCGCGTGTCCTCTTCCTGGAACGGTCCATTCGCGTGGGCCGACCTCGCCGACGGCCAGATGATCATGAGAACTGCACCCTTGCAATTAATGGCGCATCCATGCCTGATACCAGTATCTTGACGTCATTTATAACAGGTCAGGATCTCGCCATGGAGGTTTCGAATCGAACTGCATTCGAAATTCCGCTCGCCACTGTCGCAAACTCGAACATCGCGGGCAAGACTGAAGTTTCCCTCGAGTTCTTCCTTCCGGACTCGGAAAAGAAGGACAAGAGACGTGCACCAGACGAGCTCGTCGAAATGCGCTTCTATATCCCCGGCACGCATGTCAAGGGTGACGAGGAAGGAGCGAATGAGGATTCCACCATAATCAATGCAGACGAGGATCAGAGTGCTGCACAGGTCTTCCATGATACGATCAAGGAGAGGGCAGATATTGGGCAAGTCACTGGCGAGGGTATTATCGTGTTCAACGAGGTCTTGGTTACGACTCCCAGAGGACGTTACGACATCGACATGTTCCCCACCTTCCTGCGTCTGCATGGTAAGACGTACGACTATAAAGTCCCATACAACACCATCTCTCGACTATTCCTCTTGCCCAAGCCCGACGACCAATATGTTTCGTTCGTTGTGAGTATCCTATTCGAAGTGGGTAGTGAACCTATTTCTCACTACACGATAATCAGGTCCAACTCGATCCCCCTATTCGACAGGGCCAAACCCGATATCCGTTCTTAGTCATGCTCTTTGGTAGAGACGAGGAGATGCAGGCCGCGCTAGCTATGGACGAGTAGGTTCACCGCTCTACTGCTCGACGCAGTTTTGATTCTGGCAATACTTCCAGGGCCACGATACAAGAAAAATACGCAGGCAAACTAGAAAAATCATACACCGCTCCCACCTTCCAAGTCGTCTCGTCGGTTTTCCGCGGTCTCAGCGGAAAGAAGATTCTCACCGCTTCTCAAACCTTTGCGCCTGGAGGGGACCCTGGACATGCTGTAAAGAGCAATCTTAAGGCTGTCCAAGGAGAGCTCTACTTCCTGGAAAAGTCGTTGATATTCCTTTCAAAGCAACCAGTTCTCATCCAGCTGAGCGACGTGCATACTGCAGTTTTCTCTCGGTGCGTGTATTTCAAAGCAATCCGTGCGTGGCCAGTGACTGAGCTGTTCACCAACCCTAGCCTCGGAGGTGGGATGGCTTCAGTGAAGACCTTCGACTTACGTATTACACAAAAGACTGGACCAGAGATCACGTTTTCATCCATCGCGAAAGAAGAGAAGAATCACATTGAAACGTTCCTCTCGTCGAAAAAGGTCCGCGTCAAGAACGAAGTCGCAGACGACGCAATCATGGCCGTCGACCTGGGCTCTGATGATGACGAAGAAATGCACTCAATCGCCTCCTCCGAGTCGGAGAAACCCAAACGGAGTGGTGGTGGTGGTGGTGGTGCAGGCGGTAGCGGCGGCGGCGGTGGTGGGGACAACGGTGAGGAAAGCTCGGAGGACGAAGACTTCCAGTCTGTCACATCCGACGAAGGCAGCCCGACCGATACCAGCGGTAGTAGCGACGATGACGGGAGCGACGCAGACGACTCGCCTAAACGGAAAGCCCCCGCGAAGAAAAAGGGCAGCGGTAGTCCTCCGCCCAAAAAAAGGAAAGCGGCCAAGGGCGTCGATGGGGATGGGGGGCCAAAGACGAAGTCCAAGTCCAAGTCCAAGTCCAAGCCCAAACCTAAGCCGGCGCCAAAGGGTGATGACGACGATGACGGGCCAGGACCTGCCAAGAAGAAGAAGAGAGTTGAGTAGTGTCGTGTCGTGTCGCGTGTATCATACCTGGTCTCTCCCTTGTATTCATTCGGTTTATGGTACCTAAATTCATTATATACATCTCAAAAATGATAAATCGATATTACACTTCAAGCAGTTTCCGTACATCCTTCAGTGTCTGTGCCTCTGAGGGGCTCAAGAAGAGCGTTAGCGTGTCAAATCTAGGGACTCGTTGCAACGCATTGAAATACTGTCCTAATGCCTGCTTGAGCGTTTGATCATTGACCAAAAGGACTTTAAATGTCTCGAGCATAGATGTCAAGAAAGGTGGATCCAGCGAGTTCTTGAAGATGCCGACGAATTCCGTAACAGGGATCGTCTGTAAGCGGCATTAGGGTGCATATGGGGCATATGGGAAGAATCCACTGATATAAGACATACCATAAGGAGCCTCCATCGATCATCAACGCCTTCACACGCCTTCCATCCCCTCTCGAGTTCAAAGAGAGTCGCGGGTTTTGATAGCAGTGGCTTGCCCGATTTGGCCACGGTGCTTGTTCCGTTGAACATATCCACGGGCCTCTGTACCTCATCACCTCCTTGACTTCGATTTCTGGATGCCACTGGCTTAGGTGGAGCCCGTTCCAAAACTCGCTCGGCGAGGACGGTCCGATTATCGCCACCCTTCTTCCAAATCCCTCCCCCAACCCGGACAATTCGACTTTGGTCATTCGAAATTGAATTTGTGGCCTTGGTCGAGGGGGAGCCTGCTTTGGTCTTCGTTTCAGACACGGGTTGACTGGAGACTTCCGTTAGGAACGCGGAAAATTCCGCTGGAGGAGCCTGAAGGGGAGCTGGAGAAGGGCTGATAGTGCCCCCCTTTGGAGCGGCTTTCGCTGGTTCGGCCGGAGACGATTGTAATTCTTCGATCATTCGTGAGCCCTTAATACTACTCGTGGTGATGCCGCTTGGGGCGTCCTTGTCGCCTCGTGGCGCCTCACCGTCGATTATCTTGATGGGTATTCTCTTTCGTACTGATGCACCACGGGCCTGGCTGTCAGACGACGAACGGGTTGGTGTGGTAGTCTTGGCTAGTCGTGAAGAGCCGTCCTCCGTCGGCGTAGGGGTTAACGTCGTAGTTGCCGAAACCTTTACAGGTGGAGAGGTCGCAGCCACAGATTTGGTCGGCGATGGTTTTTTGACCATTGGTTCGGAGGGGGGCTTCCACATAGGGCCTCTAGGTGGGACAGCCTACCGATTGCATGAGTATCGGAGTTTGTCCTTTATCACGAGGTCGTACTTTTTTTTTCCCTTCAACCTTCGCGATCCGCGCCTTGATGCTCTCCAATTCCTGCCTCGCAAGCGCGTTATTGGGCTCGATCTTGATCACTTTTAGGAGATCTGCGTACTCGATAGTAATTAGTAATCAAGAATCCTGTCCGCCGCAAACGAAATACGCACCTGCTCGTGCCTCTGTTAGCTTGCCTACTCCAGCTCTCGCTTGGGCACGTCGAAAAAGTCCCTTTATATTCTCAGAGTCTAGCTGAAGGACCTTTTCACAGTCCCGCTCAGCGTCTTGGTACCTAGGCAAGTAAGCACGTTTGCGTCAAGCTCTCTCAAAAATACGGGTGCAGGTGCAGGAAAGGGGAGGGAAAGAGGTGCAAAGGAGAATATATCATACTTGTCTAGTTTCAAGTATGCAGCGGCCCGATTCAGAGGATATGTCGCGTTGTTCGGTTCGGCGAGCATCGCGCTTGCGTAGTGGCCTACCGCAGTAGCGTAATCTCCTGCCTTGAAAGCATCGTTACCCTGTTCTCGACGATAAATTAGTGTCCTACACGCAGCGCTTGAATATCCTGACCTTTTCCTTATGGCTGGCCATATCGTGGAGGAAATCAAGTCCTGAAGCCGAGCGGGAGCATAACCGAACTGACATCATGAAACACGCGGTCAAGTACAGTTGAAAACCAAAGGCATAGCAGGTATATAGTAGACGTAGTCTTTCCAGATCTCACCGAAGGAAAGGAAGCAAAACCATCATATCGACACTCGGGAGCGCATTCTACCTCCTTTTGAACGCCAATATGTCTTACATGGAATTATTGTGAGAGTCCAGTGAGGGCATCCAGAACCCTTGCTTTTTAATTCATGTGCAGTCTCGAATTTGTAATTTAGGTCATCCGTGACTTTGATTCAGTACGTGTCAACCACAGTGGGGAGTACAGCCAGCATCTCGACCTCCGCAAATCTGGCCATGCCGTCATTAAGTGAATATAGCCCCGACCTGCGAGGACGAAATACCATAGGTCAGGTGTGCTCCTGTAGTCTCGAACAAATAGTAAGCTCATAATCGGGAACATGCGAAGCGTCTCGTAGATCACCGCCAAGGCGTAATTCAATTTGAATACATGCACATAGGTCTATCAGCCAATCAGCGAGAAGGTGGTGGCGCTGACCAGGGTGCTCTGCCCGTATAGCGGCTTGAATGTTGCTATAGAGCTCCTCTTGGGCCTCTAGGGAAACACATTATCAGATCCGGGGCATGCTGAGCAGTTGTTTCGTGACCGGCGATCTGTAGGGCAAAACATGTACCTGTCGTGGATCCAAACCATCTTCCTGCATGCCAATGTGGACCCTCACCAAATAATCGCGAATGTGTATTACTCCGCATTTTTGGCGGTTTTCTTTGCATCAAGCTTCGAGCAACAAGAGGTATTATGCACTGGACATGTATTTTTTTTACAACTGTGTCACCTGTTTGACTACAAGAAAACCATTTGTTTGCACCAAGGGTTTAAGACATTCGTTCTTTCTCATCTCTTGAGTTTGAGAGCGACCCAGAAGCCATACGTCACATACTCTGATCTAAATAGTAACAGTATTGACCTGGCCTCTCTTTGGGTATCTTTTTCACCCAGTCACGCTGGGTCGAACATAACCTTCTACTTCCCGTAAATTTGAAGTTCACCGTCACATCGCGCATCCTCCCATATAATATAATGGTGCTGCGGCTCGATCACCCTATTACCCTAGCCCTTCCTGGTACTCGACCTCGTCGGTCGCTATCATTCCATTGGTATCACATCGTTAACTACTGGCTTGAATAATGTGTTACGAGATGTGGAATGCCTGAAACCATCGAGTGGTTGTTACAAATACTGTAAAGAACATTGCTGTGTTTGGAATACTGATACAGTATATGTTTGGGCCACCCTAGTTCGGATGTTCCATTTACTCGATCGCCTGGCTTCTAGGCTTTCCAAGTGCGGTCCAGAGAAACGTGTACGCCTGTACTCGATGTACGCTACGGTATACAAATATCCAACTATAGATATTGATCACTCAAATGACGGCGGAGCGAAGCACAAGTACCCGCCATACACGTGCCACAGCACTTGAAAGTGCGTGGATCACATAAATTCACATTGCAACGACAATAGCATCAACGACATGTTCCTTGCCACTCCCAGTTCAAGCTCGCGACCATTTACCCTCCACACCAGAAACGCCAACGGGGAGCTTGGCCTAATTCATATTTAGGATTATTATGATATTTACTTCGAATATCATCACATACCTTCTCATCATAATCGACCCATTCGCCGTTGTCAAAAGATACGTCCGTGAATGCGGCACCAGACTCGGCTCCAACGCATTTCCATATGCCCTGCGTAAGTTAAAAGGTGAGAGGAGAGCTTTCTGTAATGTCTCTAGGACTAGGAGGTCTAACCTGAGGATCAAAGCCGGTGAACTCTAAGCCTCGACATTCAATCATAACGAGGGGCGCAAAACCACCATTGTTATCTGCAGAGTATGGCGTAGGTGCAGCTTTATCGAAAGTAGCTGAGTGTTCCCGTTTGCAGTTTGCACACTTCCATACGAAGTTGGCAATGGCATTCTTCCCAGACATGAGAGAACGCTCATTCTACACACGTTATATTGTTAGTGATTACAGTGGAAATCTTTTCATGGTTTATGCAGATAATCGTTCAAGAACGTACTGTGCGATTGACTGTAACGAGGTTAGGATGCGTTTCCCGACAGTTCCCACATTGGACCTGATGAAATGACGTCGTAAGGATATCCATCATTCATTTATATATGAGAATTTTGGATGTCGCCACCCACCTTGAAGAGCCACTCAAAGTCATCGCTCTCCGGGACTAGATCGGTGACATTTTCAAGTTCAGCCTTGATAGACAGAAGAAGCCTCTACACCTGATGTCATGCATGCCTTCGATTGGTCAAGTTTGGCCACAATTACATACCACCATAGCGTAACTGGGAACAAGGATGAAATGAAGTAGGTTGTGACTGCGGCAATCTCAATTATCCCGAAAACGCCATAAATATCGCCATTATCAATTATGGTAGAGTGAACGGATCTAGCAAGCGAACAGATCCAATCCTATGTCCATCCACGCCTAAATAGTAAAAGTGCATTGCAAAACGACGTCCATGAATCCTAATAGACTCATATATAAAGATATAAGAACAAAATAATGATAATTGTTTAATTCTGGTGTGTATAATCTACCTTCGCGGTGACATTCAGGTCCTTAACGGCACCGGTAGCCACGTCTATTAAAATATCGATCACACGAACGCTATTACAGGTAATAAAATCCTCACCATAAACAAACCCGTGGATTTCGAGCGGGGTTGTCCGTTCTGAGGGTGAATTTCTCTGATTGAGCAATAAGAGAGGGGTCGCCAGAGCATATCGCTTAACATACGAGATCGTCAGCGAGTCTAGCAACGTTCCGCCTGACGTTCTCCTCCACAAGCGCGCGGAATCCTGATTATTGAAAATCAATCTGACACTGCGAGGGGTACCAACAGAACATACCAGGGTTATCATTCGCGGGAGGAGGGACATTTGGGTTATTTGCATTGGCAGTGCGAAGCTCTACGATCTCAGGTCGATCCGAAGTAGCGTACAGGTCGCGAATAGGCTGGATCCATTTTGCGATAGGTTCCTCGACGTCTGTGCTTGCAATAGCTGTGGCTATGCCACCGCACCCATAGTGTCCTGTGACGATGACCTGAAGGGATTGGAACAGTCAATAGGCGCAAGTGTTTCCCACCACGGAGTTGCGAAACACAGACTCACGTGCGTCACGTTAAGATGATTGACACCGTAAGCTACAGAGGACACTCCAGCCGTGTCATTAGTGAGATATTGGTTGGCAATATTCCGAAGGCTAAACAGGGTCCCTGGAGGAGCGTCGAAGATCGTTCCTTCGCTTACACTGCAGGGGGTGTAATGTCAGTCACAGGGAGTAGACAAAGTACGGACATGCTGTAATCAACGACAAGCGCTACATGCTTTTTGCCGCTTGAGGCGGAATTATGGAACTGGAGAGAGGCCTACCGGCTGTCTACGCATCCAATGTACATGAATGGGGGTTGCTGTTTCTGACTGGTTTGTTCCATCAAGCCGGGGTACTCGGCATTTATTTGTTTAATGAAACGCTGGTTTCCGTTGAAGAGATCTTTGATCTGCCAGTCCTGAGGGTATGGGACCTTTTCATCGGTATGGGATTGTCCATTGGGGAGCGCGCCTGCCACTGTAAACAGTGAGAGACTGTGGAATGAGAGGGCCAGGAGTGAAAGAAAGCAGCGCATGTGAGGAAGGTAGCCGTAGCAGTAAGCAGGGAAAAATGCTCGAGTCCCTTTATAACTCCCAGCAAGTCGGGAACCCGAGCATGCGCCCGAGATCATGTTGTGGTGGTGCATTTTCAAATCGGTTCTCGGACTGTGTTCACTAGTGCTTCTGAAGTGCACTGCACGTGGCAACCGCGTTCCCATCGGCTCTCGAACACTGACGTTACATGTTTTCACACAAACGCAATTCAACCTCGGGTAGAACTGCCAGTTGGCCTGCAGGGCGAGAGAATCCCTGATGCGTATGCAGACCGGGCATAATGAAAAGCGCTTGGTAAGCATGCGCAGTAACCAGACCTGCAGATTTGCAAACTTCAGCGCCTTTTTTGGATCGCGAGGCTCGCCACAGTCAGCCGCCGCCGGTTCGTTATCGAGAAATATGCATTAATATAGGGCAACCCTGTGCCACCCTGTTTTATGCTTTATGACTTGCCTTTGTGGGCTTCCCAGAATCTCAGAACTAGATCATAGTGTCCAAGGGGAAGCAGGTGTGATGGGTTGTATGACTTTGAGTGCGCCTTGCACATAGACATCTACAACGTGGTCAGCCTGACATGCAGCGCTGTATTCCCCGGTTGCGATGGCAGCAATAATTAAGAGCGTTGGTCGCAACTCCACCCTGACATCGAAAGAACGAAAAGTCAGGTCACCCAACCAAATACGAGGACCAGTGAGCCCATTGAGTCTAGGAAAAAGGTCTAGGAGAAGAAGACGGCACTAACACCCATGTTTATCATAAATTATTAGAAATCTTACAAGATCAAAAAATAGTGTGTAAACCTTCTTTTATTCTATTCGTCACTTCGAGGACACATTAAATACATTTTGTGCTGCAAAACAGAAGCTGAAATTCCATGGCATGGCGATGTGCGAGCTGATATCCATCAGGACAGAGCATACCTGAGAGTGTGCCAGTGTCACTCCGTCTCCGAAAAACCCGACGCACATAAGCAATCATAGCCTCGATCGTGTATCTATGTGGTTGACATACAGTGACTATAGAAGTCAGCTCCCCACTGGAATCCCGATTTCCAAAAAAAAAAAAAGATTCCCTGTAGTTTACAATCCATTTACCTATTCTGTTGACCTCAAATTTATTTCGGGGTCGAATGAGTTGAGGGAGAAGGTCGAGAGATGGGCGGTGGAATAGGTAAGTGTATTGCAAGTCACCAAAGACTCATCAGCATAATTCAGGCATTGTCACAGGTACTGTACATATAGAAGTAGTAACTACAGAGGCTTCACGCCCGAAACCCGTCCAATAGCATAAATAACCCGAACATAAGGAGGAAGAATCAACATAAAATGATTATGAGGTAGTGAAGGGGATCATCGGTTCATGACACTTGACTTTGTAGAGCGACACTGGGCCAATTAATAAGTACGAGGAGCGTTCTAATCTCAAGCCACGTTCACGGATGACGTCTCCACCACACTTGAAGGGAGTTCTATTCCAATCTGAAATTCGAAGCGGTTCAAATAGTTCGTGGGGCCCAAACTGCAGTCGACCGCTGACTCTTGATATCATGCATGGATATGGCCTTGGTCGCTTGAATGCTTACTACAACGGGCATGCAGTGGTTTTCCCCCCAGGAGGTACAGGAAGTAGAGGATTATTTGAAATAAGGAACTAGAACGCCAGTCAGTACCTCCACCAACACAAATCGTTGAAAGGAAGATTGAGATACCATCCTCGTCATCTACTAGCGAGACACCCCTAAGTTTTAATGCTCGCGACCAATCTTTGAGGGATTGCACCTTCCGCAAGGAAACAGAGAATATCTTATCCACTCCAGGGGACAGCAGCCTAATTTTCTGTAGTGCTGGGAACAGCTCTGGATCCGCAGTGTAATCCTCAAATGATTCGTCGAAGTCGCAGTCCACCCAAAAGGGTCTGAAGATCCATTCTTGGAGACGGTGTTCTTCCATAACTGGATAGTATGAAAGAGATACCGGTACTGGCTGCCGTATGTCATCTTCCCCCTCCCACCTCGCGCCAAGAACCTCCAGTCTCTCCAAGGCGCGGCAAGCCTCGAACAAGTCGTTGTGGACTGAGTCCCAGGAGGGCCAGTATGGTAGTGATAAGCTTGTAAGGTTTGAGCCGTGCAGATGCATGAATGGCGCAAAGGCATCTGGGAAGGAATACGTCCCAGATATCGTCAGAGTCCGCAACGACGGGAAACTCCAGTCTAGAAGAGCAAGATATTCGTCTTGTTTGGCCTTTCGTAGGTACAGGGTATGGACACTCGGAAGCACTAGGGGCTTTTGCTCCTGAGTTGGTGTGGACTCATGGCTTTTCGATGAAAAATGAAGTGACAACTCTTGTAGTTGGGATAGTGCACCAGGAGCATGAGCGATCATATCACCAAATGTGTCCTTTGGGCCGCTGAGCGTGAGGAAGGTGAGACGCATGGCGTAGAGATCCAAAATCAGCTTGCCATTCTCTTCATCCTCACAGTTGAAGATGGACAGACGGTCAACATTAGGAAAAGAGTTATTAATTCGCAGGTGGTTGATAAGCGCCTTGCGTTCGGGGGGCTCCAGGAAGACGATGTCAAGAGTAAGTTGTCGCGTCCACCACCCAGGAGGGTTCCTGGAGTATCTGCATAAGGTGGCTGTGTCGAATATCTGACGAAATACGAGGATATTGGGCCCTAGTGGGGATGCAATCCACACATTCTCGAATAGGAATTCGAGACAAATGGATCGCCAGCGATGACACACGGATCCGAGTTTCCGTATTAATGCCTGCTGCTCTCGGTATTCACTAAGAGAAGTATAATTCCATCGCCCCTTTGCACTCGTCGTTCTTTCCTTCTCAAAGGCGACTTCTAGAATCCTCCGGATGATTTCAATTGGTAAGGCATCGATTATTACCATATGGGATGTCTAAAGCAGTTTGGGGCGTGTTACACTCCCAGCGATATCCAACAAACGAGTTCAACTCACTGCCTGGGTAGACGCCGGAGATTCGGGCTTCTTCTTGGAACGCCTTCGAAAGTTTCCAACAAAATCTCGATACGACTGTCTCAACCTATCGGTTACGTGGGTCGCACTCTTGAGACGAGGGGCACAAAAGGCTTTCACCACCTGCCTCCTGAAAATGCGCTTCAAAGAACAAATCATTCCTGGGTGTTATTTCCTATATACACTATAGCAAGCGTCTACCCCTCTTTGATGTCCGCAACGAAGAGAGAAAATGTAGCAACAGGTCCGCAGATGAAGACGAATGGAATGCTATGATAGGAAAGGGCCTGTAAATTCTAACGTGAGTAAGATGCGCCTTGTGCTCTGGTGGGGTCAAAAAGTCGATCATCTAAACGGCCACGGTGAGTATTCCATCGAGTGTGTCGATTAACCGTGAGTATATTTTGGTTCTCGAAGGGGTTTGAGACATACATGGCCGAGTAGGAAATCAACACAAATCGGTGGCACACGGAGCCGAGATTTAGCATCAGACTCCGGTTCTCTAGCTATTTTCCAAAGGAGACACTCATCAATAGGGAATCTCGATGACATAGTTCTGCCTCCGTTAACGGTCATTTCCCGGATGAGTGTGGTGATTTCAATAGGAAAGCTTCGAATTCCTGCAGTATAGTAACCGACATCTAATTGTGCGCAATCAATTATACTCAGAAGACTGGCCGGAAATTCGTTCCACTCACGTTATCTCGGATGGTTCTTAAAACGCTTGCTGACATACCGACGTAGTCGGCTAGGGATGGCCGACACATTGATCATTTGGTCTTTCTCTCGAAATGGACGCGACTAATACGTCAGCACTCGTTCTTGCGCCCATATTTTGTGAGACGAGTGGCGCTAGGAGAACGACAAATTTGAGGCGAAGATACTCCCACATCTGGAGCCCGAGCGTCAGAATACATTGACGGCTCTCTCAACACTGGTGGCGATGAACGTTCAAAGCTTTCCCATTCCCCTCCAGCCGAGCTCGGCTCCCCAACTCTCCCACATCCGTCTCACGACCATTCGCTTCTCTTCCCTCGCAAGCCTGGTATCCTCCAAATCCTCGATATCCTCTTGGAACCCCTCTTGGAACCTCGTGCCCTCCTTCAGGTACTTCTCTGCAAATTCCCTTAGGTGAGTCAAGTAGAGGAGTAAGAGCCCCAGTGTGGTCGGCGAAAGTGCGCCTTTCGATCCATCTGCTCTTGCACTTCCATTTGCCTTGGGACGATCTCGCCCGTCTTCAGATATGCAATCGACTACGAGGAGCCGTTCGACGCGGCGCATCGCGAGCCAGACTTTCTCCCGCTCCTTCGGCCCGCCGTACGCGGATTTGCCCCGACCTCCGGACCAGAAGCCGCGTATCCAACCGAAGAAGGCGTATGTGATCGCGAGAGCGGGTGCCACACCGACGAATCCAAATGTCAGCTCTTGTGAGCGAAGAAGCTTGTCGATGCCAGAAAGCGCAAAGTCGACATCAACCTACAGAACCAATGAGAACCGCCCCCAGTCTCATGTTTCATTCGGTACACACCTTCACCTTCTGCACCTGGATTAACAGCGAACGGATCAATGTACCCGTGATGGCGGATCGGATTGGCTGTTTAATGTCCTCCTCATACACGCGCAGAACAGGCGTAAGATCGCCCTCGCGTATTTTCTGCATCAACTCGGCGACCTGTACGTCATTATAATTGAGCCTTTCCAGGCTAAGCGCTGTCGCCATCCGCTCCAATGACTGCAATCACCGCCAGGAGTATTAGTGAGCGAGCCAAGCGGAAAGCAGAAGTGGACGGCACTGACGTCCATGTCCGCTTTGAGCGCATCCTTCGATATTACCCTCATGCCGTCATCGCCCCCCGTGCGGACCGTGGCCAAGATTGACCTGACTGGCTCGACCAACCACGATTGATAGAATGATCGAGCAGTGTCTAATCCCTCCCGAAGGTTTTTCTTGATGTCTTCACGGGAGGACCATGCCCAACCAAGCACAAAGTAGGTGATCGGTGGGATGAGGAGCAGTTTTGGCCAGAGCAACACGAAGCGGGATGGGCGCTGTAAAGAAGCGAGTGAAATTGTATGGGATTTTTGGTGTAAATCTATCGATTCTAGTGCCCCGTTCAAACGTTGGAGGCTCCCTTCTCGCAAAGACACGCTCGCTCCCAGCGTTTCGAACTCCTGTAGAGCACGAGAGAGATCGAGCTTCCTAGACGTAAGCTCGGCCTCAAGGGCTTGACTCGCGACTGCGAAACGGCCAAGATTTGCAGCCCGCTCGTTTCTCAGCTGTTCGAGCAGCTTTCGTTTGTCTTTGCATTCGTCGCGGGTGAGGTGCAAAGGCGATCCGGCGAGTAAGTGTGACCGACTGGAAAGGTGGGGGAATACAGAGGTGATGAGTTCCGATGGCCGCGTTGACGGAGGGAAGAGTTGGCGGAAGGAGGATGGAGAGAATAAAGAGAGAGAGACTGGAACGTTGCGCTTGCGTAAGCTTGCTATTATAGTGCATGTAAGGGTGTATGCTCTCTGAGGAAATGCTAAGAAACCCTAACGCGTTAGTCTCGCCAACACCAAAGACAAATAAAACACACTCTGCACCATAAGCCAAGCAGAATTTCCCTTGGACTTTTCGACTCTCCACCACCACCTCGCAGCATCATCCGCTTCAATCGCTTCTTCCAATAGCATCTGCATGGCATTCCCGTACAGCCCGATGAGGATTCGACACTGAATCGCCTCAACATACACCCGTTCTTCTGCGTCCTCAGTCACACTCTGCTCCTGATCCAGCGCATCGAGTGTGGAACGTATTCTTGCAGCCGAGGGCGGCGTATTGAGCCCCGCGAGTAGTGCATGAAGCCGTGTCTGGCGGGCGGACGGAGGACAGTTTTCTTGCACCTGGACTGCGGGCTCCACTGCACCTGCCACTTGGAGCAATTCGCGGATTCGTTGGTCAACGAATGTCAGCATCCCGAGTTTTCCCTCGAATTGGTTCCGTCCAAGCCTCGTTTTCCTGCTCGCATTTTGGGTGACGCAATAAAACATTGGTAAGAGTTCCAACAAAATTATCTGATATTGGGTCTTTACTGAGTGAGCATCCTAGTGTTATGACAGACGTATCCACGTCTCGGTCTCGCCAACGCTATGCGTGGCTGGCGGTGGTCCATCCGAAATTAATATGGCCCAAATTGGACTTCGCGGGGCGCCGTGCTCACAACGATGCACACTCAAACAGCGGATCTTCGCCGGCACCCGCATCCCCCGTCCACTTAACCGCTTCTTCCACCTAGTCCCGCATGAATGCGAACTCAACTGTGGCAGCGCCATAATTGCCCCGTTTGCGATGGTTAGGTGAAAAAATAACCCTTTCGACACACTATTGTGGCGCCAAGAACACGGTCGTGCTTGATCTTGTTCATTGCCGCGCCTCCGGACAGCATCTGTCCGCCCTCAACCATACGAAATTTGCAGCTAGTCCATCGGAAGGTTGGTCCCATATTACTCCAGGTAGGTACCAACGATATTCACCACCCTTGTATGCTCACCTCATTTCTCTCAGTGAATGCCAATGATGCGACGATGTGAGTGGATAGGCGACCACACAAGCTCATTTGCGGTAAACCATTGAAAGACTTCTTCAGAGCCGACTCGGATGCTGCGCACAGTGAGGGTGAGAGATCACCAAAGCCTTGAGAGATCACTCCAGAAAAACGCTTTCCAATGTCCAGCCGATCACTCTCTATTACAAATCATGAAATTTGAATCTCCAGGTGATTTTAACATTGTAGCGTGGCGCGAAAAGAGCAAGCGGCTAATGACTCCCAGTTCGGCCCGATCTTATCTTGCTGATGAGCGCCGTAAGACGCACTCCGCGCAGAGCCACCAGCGACGCAGGACCATGTCTCAGGTCACACCCGGCCCATACGGACGCCACGCCGACCTACGAGCAGACGGGTCACGCAAGAAACGAAAACGTGCACGGGTCGACGCGGAAGCCGCAAGTCAACGCCCGAGAGCGACGACGAAGGGGTACCTCCTCGGGTGACCACCGCTTGGTTGGGCGAGGATGAAGAGATAGACCCCGCGGAGCAGAGCAGTAACACGGAATCGGGACACTCTGAAGAGGACTCGGAAGCAGAGGTGGACGAGCCAATGTCTGGTGAATTATTTTCGCCTACCAATACTCCAGCGGCGCACAAAACGAAGGCGAAGGCGGCGTCGGACCGGACAAATCGTGGGTGAGCGCGACCCACCGTCACTCGAATCATTTGTGGACCAAACGGCATTTGAAGTCTATTTCCCACGTTCCAATCGGGAGTTACACATATCGAAGCACGTCCTCTCGGCGCTCGTGGAGCCACTCTCTAAGGATGGGTACGAGACGCTGATTGCACATGCGGACGGCACTCACCGCCACACAAAGGAGATCGGGCGACTGAATGGGGAGCATAGAAAGTGGTTCGTGTAGTACGCGCTCGAGCTGGCACAGGGATTTAATCTGTATTTTTATGGGTACAGCCCCAAAGTGCGACGATCAACGCGTTTGCGAGGTCTAAATGCGCAACGAGGCGATACGCAGTGGTGGTCAACGGTACATCCCTTCGCTGCGAGTGAAGGACATCCTGGGCGATCGAGCAGGTGCCGGAGTTGGCCGACGCACCAGCGGTGGCGGCAGGACAAGGCATCGA